>OAUP01000031.1_pt1 | contig 130417 bp, 106 predicted proteins | sample 1476301 | NCBI WGS metagenome assembly OAUP01 (sample SAMEA2580055, study PRJEB22360) | human gut metagenome | biome: human gut; feature: human-associated habitat; material: faeces | place: Denmark | collected 2008/2010 | reverse complement strand
CAAAGAACCTTGCAGAGGCGTTCGAGCATTATAACGAATGGCATCCGCATAGTGCACTGGGTTATCGCTCGCCACGGGAATATCTACGGCAGCAAGCCAGTAATGGGTTAAGTGATAACAGGTGTCTGGAAATATAGGGGCAAATCCATTATGCCACAAATATATCTGTATCAGGACCTGAGACAGAATGACTGTGATTAAGTTAATCCGGAATTTATAGTTTATTTTCATTCTGATATGCCTTCAGCTTGTTAACGGACAAATCATGACCCGTGCATCAATGTTTGCGGGTAGCTCGCCTGGCGTTGGAACGCGTTCACCCCGCTGAGCCGCCTGTGCCAGTGTGCGCAGCAACAATACGCTGGCATGAGATATTGCCAGTTCCCGGGTTTCAGCACGGGTTTCAAGGTCGAAATCGTGCAGTGTCACAATGAACAGTCCGTTTCTGTTCCCGACTGTTGCGGGATAGGGAACAAAATAGGGGGCGATTTTGCAGGTCTGTTTACGCTTTGCATCGAGCTTGCTGACCAGCTGATACGCCCGCAGATGAGTATATCGCTTCAGCATGTTGAGAGAGCGATGGCCGGAAATGGCCGCAACCTCCATGACGTTGAGTGTGCCGAGTTCAAAAAAACGGCTGATGGCTTCATGGCGAAGGTCGTGAAAATGCAGATTTTCTATTTTCAGGTCCAGAAGTGCGGTACGCCAGGCGCTTTTGAAACCGGATGAGGTGTAACTGAACACATTGCCGTTTATCTGTTGTGGCAGAATTTGCAGGTAGTTGCGAGCTTTCCGGGAGAGTGGGACATCGCGTGGTAAACCATTTTTCGTTTCAGGAAGATGCGCCACTCCGTGCTGCAAATCGAGGTGTTCCCAGCGTAATGTGAGGATTTCCCCCTGTCGCATTGCTGTTTCCAGGGCCAGATGGAAGATAACGTAGAGCTGCTGATTTTTATCTCTGAAATAGCGGGAGAGTCGGCGTTCTTCGCCAGAAGTCAGGCGACGATCGCGTCCACTACTGATTTTGGGTTTTCGGACCAGTTCAACAGGATTCATACGGCATGTCCCCCATTCCACACTGGCGATATTGAATAATGATGATAAAAGAGCAAGTTCAAGACGGACGGTGTTTCCGGTGATTTGACGCCCTGTTCGTGGGTTAATTTGAGCCAAACGCTGATCCCGGTAAGTGGCGATATCAACGGTGGTGATTTCATCCATATAGCGCTCGGCCATAGGGTGACGTTTAATCACATTGACGCGATAAAACTCCTGCAGATGACCTTTTTTGTGGATGGATACTGTCTTCAGGTATTTGTCCAGCGCCCGGTTGAGAGTCATTTTGCGAATTTTTATTTTTCGAAACATATCTGCCTTCCACGATAAATCCGAGGAAGGTAGGAATACTGAATCAGAAATGCAATGTCTCTGTGCCAATCCGGTGTGTGGGTTGGCTTTGAATCCTACCCGGTGGGAAGCCCTATCCCGTGGCCATCTGCCACTCCTCCACAAGGCTATCTGTTGATGAACGGCCAGTCGTTTTCCTGTTCCCGGTATCCTCAGCTTGCCCGTGCTTATCCTGGCTGTAAATTGCCCGATCTGCGCGGTGTTTTTATCCGTGGCTGGGATAACGGGAAGGGACTTGATGGTGATCGGAACAGACAACTCCTGAGTTATCAGGCCGATCAATCAGGCGTCTATCACGAACGTGGCGGATGGCTGAAAGGGCATCATAGTGGTATGCCATACTGGGCACAGGGGAGTACCACAGAAATGCGTCCCAAAAATATTGCATTCAACTACATTGTTAAAGCCAGCTAGGGACTCACATCTGATAGGCATACACAGAGAAAACACCGTTACCACAGGCGTAATTTTGTGTTGGTCTGGAGATGATTTGATATGACGCTCCCACTGGCACGGCAAATGAAATAAATGCTGTCTTTCCGTAGGAGGGGTTATTGCTGGCATTCATACCAATGAAAGCGCCGTTCACATAGCCCTGAAGATTTGATGTGTTGGCGCAATCACCGCCACCGGCACCATTTCCACCGGAAGCGTACACAAACAAAGTTCCTCTGCCGTTATTTCTCCCGTTAAATGTTCCCCGGTGAGAACCCAGATTGCTGTAACTTCCGTCAGGTGCACCAATCGTTCGCCACACACCGGATTGGCACTGAAGTATGGCCCCGCTGTTGTCGCGGCCTACAAGCCCGTCTGGTGAGCAATGAGTGCCTGCGTTGGCGATTCCGTTTAGCTGTAAATACTCGCCGGCAGTAAGACGACCATCAGAGCGGACCGTTCCTCCAGTGACTGTCTGGCCACGGACAGTTCCACCTTTGATCTCTCCTTCGGTTGTGATCCCTTTGTTGTTAACAGCACGTATCCACTGGCTGTCCGTCATGGTGAAGCCGCCACCATTTGGATGTAACCAACGATTTGATGTGACATCGCCTGAAAATCTGGCGTTTTTACCACTGGCTTCATTGATATTGGTGATGCTGTTATTATTCATATCAATGCCAGTATGCATTCTGTTTAAATCGGGTCTTCCCGGAACGCTGTAGCGGTAAAGCCGATCGCTTTCCTCCAGATCTTTTCCAGCCATTCGCATGGCGATATGGCCCTTGTTGCAGGTAATCTGATAATTACTTCCCAGATCGGTCCAGCCGCCAAAGGCACCTGTAACGGAATTATTCTGGAGCATAAAACCACCGAGTCCATTAATCTGGCCCGCTATGCGACGTAACCCATCTTCTTTAATATCCTGTCCTCCGGTTGTGCAGGTAAGTGCTTCCAGACGACCGGATAAATTATTTTTTCTGATACCGGTAATATAGCTGTGTCCAAAGGGGGAGCGGGAAAATCCGTTGTTCAGATATCCCTGCTGAATTAATTCATTTACCGTGATGGTTTTACTGGAAAGTGAGCTGGTTTTATCAGCTACATAATTTTTTATTGCATTATTATATTCATCAGCATGTAAAGCCGCACTTTGATAAAGTTGTTCATTCAGCCAGTCTTCAATTTCTGAATAAATCATTGGTGTGGCGATACCAATTACTATCAGGCCAGCAAGAATTTCAAGCAGAATAAAACCTTTATCGTCATCGAGTCTGAATTTTTTCACGTGAATATCTCCGATGTGTGGATAACGGAATCAGGGAAGAGGGTCAGCACATACAGGGACGCGCAGAGAAACGGAGCAAATGGCAGTGCCTGCTGGCGTCTGCGACGGCAGAAAATGAGGATAAACAGAAATGCTCCGGAGGCTGCGGCGGTGATTATCAGTGGAGTGTGTTGCGGTTGTGTCCACATTGCGATCCCCGCAATCAGGAACACATCACCAAGGCCGAGCGCTTCCGTCCCTTTCACTGCCAGAAAAATGCGTCGTAACAGGTATATCATGCCGAACCACAGTGACGCGTTGAGCAGGGCATGAGCCAGTGAGTCCTGGCTGTATCTGAACGCTGCGCCCAGAATAATAAGAGAAAGCGTGAATATCCGGGGAAGCCGACAGACAGCAATATCCGTCAGCGTCATTACAGTTAATAATCCCGTCAGAATGGAAAGGAATAACAGTCCTGTCGCGTCAACACCATATGCACCGTTGAGGCAAATGCTCAGTACAGCCAGAAGACAACAGATGCACACCGCAGCGTTGTGTGGGCGGGTATTGTGTACCTGCGACAAATATACCGTGGCGGCGCTGTATGCAAGATACAGAATTGCCGCAAGGACAATCAGGATAATGCATATCGGGAGTAATTCAGACACAGTCACCTCAGCTTAATCTTTTCTGAAATACCGGTTGTGGATTATTCGGGCATATATCATGCGCCGGGCTGTGTTATTTTTGCTGAATCCTGCGTTGTAACTGCCAAGGCATTCCCAGTTAACGCCGCAGCGTTGAAAATGGCGGGCCAGTATCCAGGCGCCGGTATGAATATTCAGGCAGGGATTTTTAAGCAGTTCATCCTTGTCTTTAATGACGCCCAGTTTTTTCAGTTCAGGAATATGCGATGAATTAATCTGCATTATTCCGTAATCCGTACTGATGATTTTTCCGGATTTGTTTTTATTGTGATTTATCGCAGTGGCGACCAGGCCGCTTTCCTGCTGTGCAATGGTTTTCAGAAGCTCAGGGGCAATCAGGTAACGTTTTCCGGCCTGAATAAAACAGGAATCGAGATGATTATTATTCATCACAGATGCGATTGATGTATGACTGAATAAAATCAGGACAGAGAAATATAACCATTTCATTATGATAATCCCGGCAGTGACAGCATCCTCTTGTATTTAAGGATGCTGTCCGGAAACATTAGCTGTTTGTTTCAAGGGTGATGTTATTTTTGTCCTTACTACATACTGTTACAGGATCCACAGTAGCCGGGGTGGTATTCATGATTTTGGTAAACATGGATGAACTGCGCAGGCTGTTAATGAGTTCCACGCAATTTTCTTTCGGTACATTATTGCTGGTAATCGTATAACCATACTTATCTGTTGTTGCCTTAATGGTGACATCACCGCCCCAGGCATTTTTGGCCTTGTTACCACCGGCGATCATATCGGCCGGCAGGGAACCACTCTGCGTCAGCGTTTTGATATAATCACTGCTGGTATATTGTCCCTGGAACTTGTACTGCTTCATTTTTGTTGCAATAGTCTGCAGGTTTTTCAGTTCACGCTGGTTATCACTGGATGACATTGTGCTGGACATCTGACTCATTGCGAGAGCTACCACAATACCGATGATAATCAGTGCACCGGCAATTTCCAGTAATGTTAAACCTTTATCCTCCTCTTTCTCTTTTTTTAAAGCAAAATAAGAATAAAGACATGATCTGAAGTTCATATATCACTCCTAGTGTTATGGGGGTCAGAAATATTCTGTATGCGGGATTATTGTTTCAGCATGTCGCTGATACTGTAGATGGCAGATATCATGTTAAGAATAAAAAAGAAGACAAAACCTCCTGATATACCGGTAATAATTAATCCAATTCGTTTTACCCGTTTTTTTGCTTCCTCCAGCCACTGATCGGCATAGAGTACCATGGTTGCCACACTGTCCTCCCTTTCGGAGTTCAGGAGCAGTTTATTGATGCATATTCTGGACGGAAAATCATAACCGGAATTTCGCATTGCTGTGGCCAGATTCTGACCGGATAATACATGTTTTCGTATTGCCTGAATTCTCTCCTTTAACCATTTATTCTTTTCTGCACCTTTTTCCATTCGGAGCAGCGCCTGCGAAAGAGGAATATTAATCTGCAGCATGGATGAAATACTGAACAGATAATTCACCCCGTGTAAGGTCTGATACAGTGACCAGGGGGGAGCCTTGTCCAGCATCCTCCGGCCGGGGCCGGTATACCGGCTGAATGAAAAACGGATCAGAAGCGTCAGGGCGAAAATGGTCCCACAGAGCCAGAATCCGTACCCGATGAAAAATTCCGACATGCCGGCAAGCAATTTCATCTGGAATGACCATTTATCTTCTGAAGCAAACGCACTGACGATGGGGATGATACGGGTATGGGCGTTGTACATATTCACCACACAGAGCGAAAGCAGCAGAAGGGGGTAGAGGCAGACGGCAATGAGGCTGGATGTCATTTCCCGCCGGGCTTTAACGGTTCTGGCCACCTGGAAAAGGGCGTCGGCAATATTTCCGCGCTCTTCCCCGTTTCTGATTAACGTGGCTTCCTCCGGTGGCACCCAGGTTAACAGGGCACCGGATAACATGCCGCTGGCTTTGATGGAATCGATGCATTCTTTTGCCAGAAAATACATGCCGGATGTGCCTTTCTTTTCACCAAAATCGGTTTCGATCTCGCAGAGAAATTCGAGTGCACGCAGGGACGGCGTTCCGTCACGTATCATGCCGCCCAGGGCTTCGTAGAACTCCACCCGGTTCAGGGCAAAGGTTTTTCTGGCTATCCAGACAGTCAGTGCTGTCAGCTCAATGTCGGTGTTGTTGAGTTTTTCCAGAAATCTCATGTCAGTGCAGCAGCGTATAGCTGTCCTCGTCGATGGGAGAGATGTAATGGGCCGCCAGCGGATCAACCTGTCCGCTGTTGATTTTTCCCAGCAGATGCTGATTTCGTGTCATGCCGCCCAGCTCCCGGTGCCAGTATGTTCTGGCCTCAATACGCCCCTTTTCCCGGTACAACTGGAAAAAACGGGCATCCGGGGAGATGACTTCTGCGATCACCGTTCGTCCTGTCACGCCACGCCAGCAGTGCGGGCAGCCTTCATGATTTCGCAGATATACCTGGTCCGGGTTGCAGACGCTTTCCACCAGGCGCCGTTCATCATCCGTGCGCTCGGTCGCCACCTCATGCCAGGGGCGACGGCAGTGCGGACATATCAGCTGAACCAGACGCTGGCTCAGCAGGCCAATGAACAGTTGCGGGTCGGCAATCATCCTGGCCTGCACCCCCTCCATCTCAAGACGTTCGAGGATGTTAATCGGGTCGTTCGCATGGATGGTGGTCAGCATCAGATGGCCGGTCATGGCGGCTTTTATTGCCGTAATGGCGGAATCGTGGTCGCGGATTTCACCGTTCAGGATCCCGTCGGGGTCAAGACGCAGTGCCGATTTGATGGAGTCCACCCAGCCCTGCGCGGTATCCATGACGGCGGTCTGAATGGCACCGGGAATACGCCCTTCCGGCGGGGATTCGATGGTGAACAGCCTGCGACGGGGAAGAAGAATACCGCCGGTGTTGTTGAAGCCGTACTGTTCAAGGTACGCCGCAGAGGCGGTTCTCAGCGTGGTGGATTTTCCTGAGCCGGTGGGGCCTGAGAGCGTGATAATGCCTTCAGGGCGCTGCAGAATGCGGCGAAGAGTGCGCTCCTGGTCAGGGTGATAGCCCAGCATACTGAAGGTCGGGATTTGCTGACTGTCATCCTTGATCAGACGGAGCACAGCATAGAGGCCGCCCACACAGGGGTAGTGGGAGTAGCGTGCACCAAACAGACCGGCCAGTTTCAGATACTGCTCTGAAAGACGTGCATCCTGAGGCACCCCGGGATCAAACTGTGTGCCTTTGATAACATCGGTCATGCCGGAATAGGTGGCCCCCAGTAATTCGAGGCCTTCTTCTTTCCGGAGGATATCGAGCACTTCCAGTTCGCCGTGAACCCGGGCTTCCACATAGGTGAAGTCCGTGTTGTCGCGTCCTGGTGTGATATGCAGATCTGAGGCATCCAGTTGAGCGGCTTTTCTGATGTAATCAAGAACTTTTCTTTGTACTGTGTTGATCCCTCCGTCGGATAAAACGCCTGGTGCACGTTCCGTATTATTGCTGTTCAGGGTTGCGATAACGTCAAGAGTGGTAAAATCGAATTTGCTGATTTTTCCCGGATAGCGGGAGCGTAAGAGCGTCAGGTAACGTTGTACAGAGGTGATGTGCTTCTTCGCCTCGACGACTTTCACCCTGATTTTTCCGTCAGCGTCATGCTGAATTGCGACGAAATCACGAATATCTTCAGGAGGCAGTACGATAGTCTCTGGCATGATGGCACCTCACGGGCGTAGCGTCTGCCTGTTGCCGTTGTATTCCAGAATCACACTGTCCGGTGTGATTTGTTCCACCATGAACAGTGTACCGGGTAATGCCTGTCCGGCCCTGACATCAGTTTCAGTTCCTCCGGGGAGTATGACGCGTGCTGAAAGCTGTGGCTGAATACCAAAGATTTCTTTCAGACGGGGGGATGATAATGCCTGTGAACCGGAGGGGGTGCCAGCCGCATTTTCCGGCTGATGTCCCGTGACAGAACCGGAAACCGGGGAGATACCCTGTTCCAGTGTCCGCAATTCATGACGAATTTTTTCTCTTGCCAGCATCGCTTCATACAGGGCGGTTTCTTCCTGAATCTGCTCAATCTGCAGTTGTTTGTTCTGTGACGCGTCATTTTCGTTGCCGGCCACTGCCATTGCCGGTAACAGCAGGGCTGCAATCAGCAGCGCTTTTGTTTTATCGTGCATAATATTTACCTGTGAACTGATAACGGAAACGACCATTTTCCAGTTGTCTTGTGACGGAGAGAAAACGGACAGATGGCTCGCTGAAGCGCTCTGCCAGCTGGTTAGCCGGGAGTAGCGTCTGTATCTGCAGGTCATACTCTTTCCACGGTGGCTGGATGATGTTTCCGTTTTCATCAGTGAAGCTGTTATTGACTTCCTGCCAGTCAATCTGCAGTTGAACTGACTGTGCGAGTGTGGTCAGTCGTTCCTGCAGGTCACTGGTTTCCGGAAGGGAATCAACCGGGACAGGATTATCCGGGAGCCGGAATGTGACCGGCAGTGCAACACCGCCAGAGTTCCCTTCAGGCATCACAATAAACGGCCGGGTGTCTGTGAGTTCAGTGATGCGCCGGATGAAGGCTGTCACTGTCGTGCCTGCTGTATTGGTGTATGAAGCCCGCAGATTACCGCTGTTACCGTCAGTAGAACATTCAGCCAGGGTATAACGCCATCCGGCAGCAGACAGTGGCGTCTGGTTCCATGTTGTGCTGCATTGCCGGATAAATTCTCCGGTCTCAGGCTGCCCTGTCCATGGTGGCGTTATACGTGCTTCAGCTGCTTTCCGGGCACTTTCTTCCCGTTCCGCTTTTTCCGCCTGCCAGATTTCATAACGTTGCCAGCCGTACCACGATGCGCCAAGCAGCGTGATGATGAGTAAGGCTGTCATTAACTGTGGGCCTCTGGATACGGGGAGCAGACGTGCTTCTGCCGGATGCTTTCTGGTGCTGATCAGGTTTGACAGCGGTAGCGGGATACACCTGCTGTCTGGTGAAAAACCGTCAGGTTCGTAGCGTACCCAGCCGTTTTCCGGTTCCGCATTGAGCATCAGGAACGTGTTGCGGGCTTCCGTGATCTCAGTCGGGGTACCGGTAACGTCGTTAACCAGAATGCCATTAATCACCGATACAAACGCACAGGTGAGTTCAGCGTCGTCGTTCTCGTCGTTCCCGATGATGAAAATGGCATACCCACCTGATTTGAGTAGCGGGCGTATTAACATTGCCAGTGACAGGCACTGGCGAATGTTACGGGGGATATCTGCATCCTGACGACTGAGCAGGGCAATCATCATTTCATCACCGTTTTCACCGTCGTGGTTGTGGCAGGAAAGATACAGTTCTGCGCCCTGTGACCGGGCAAACCGCCGGGCATTCCGGTAACCGGGAGGTATGTTCTTCCAGTCAAGGCCCGCAAGGAATGCCTGTTTACCCGATATCAGTGAAACCGGACGAATTTTTTTCTGCATTGACCCGTTCAAGGGAACCTCCGTCAGATTACGTGCGGTGTGATCAGCACAACCAGAATGGTGTCGTCATCCGCACTGTCCACGCCACCACCGAGTCCGAAGAATGACGGGGTGCCCACGCCCTGTCTGAGCGATTTCCGGCTGAACTGCTGGAATCCGCTCAGGATCACCGTCTGATCTGATTTCAGGTCGATGGTCTGGTTGATGGTTTTCAGCTCAACACTCGGTGTCTGGGCCCGACTGCCACCGCTTTCAAACACTTCAAAAACAGGTTTGTCGGACAGGCTCATGCTGAACAGTAACTGCAACCGGTGTGAGCCGGGCTGGATAAAGGGTAACAGTGTCATGTTGAAGCCGGTGGTGATTGTTGCCGCATTCAGTGAGGTGGAGGAGCCCACATTGGCCGTCGTATCCGTGGTGACACTTTCTATGTACCCCTGCTGGCTGGCGACCTGCATAGGAACCGGCGTCAGGTTTTTGGTGACAGCCGAGTTTTGGGTGACCACACTGACTTTACCCTGTGATGAAAGCGCTTTCAGAAAGGCTTTTGAACCGGTGAGCTTACCGTCAATAATCGATACCCCACTGGTCACGACTTCATCGGCGGCATTAGTAAATGCACTGGTCAGGTCGATACCGAGATGTCCGTCACTGAAAACGGCGTTCCAGTCGATTCCGGCCTGCTCTTTGCTGGTTTTTTTGATGCTCAGAATTTCAATATTCAGCACAACCTGACGGCGCATTTCCCGGTTACGTTCTTCCATAAAATTCTTAACAGTATCCAGAACCTGTGGGGTGTCGGTTACGGTCAGAAAGCCGGTGGACAACACCATCCTTCCGATACCGGGCGTCAGCATGGAATTCACGGCATTTTTTGTGTCTTCATAGAGTGTGGATTTCATATCAACGGCGGTTGTCTGCGTATTGCTGGCATCCCCACTCAGGGAACTGCCGGATGAACCACCGGAACTGCCCGTGGATGACATGGTGCCACTGACGACTCTGGCATTGTAGGCGACCTGGCTGTCCATGTAGGTGACCGGGAATGTACGGGTGTCAAGCCAGTGGAATTCAATTTTTCCTTTCACATAGCGCCAGGAGATCCCAAAGCGTGAAGATACGGTGTTAAGCAAAGCGGGCAGCCCCTGAACATTGAGTTCCGGCAGTGAGGCCGTGGAGGGGGCGGCTGATGACAGCCCCACGGTGCTCAGTGGCTGCATGCCACTGGTGTCAGGCGGGGGAATGTCGCCGCTGATCCTCTGTGTGCGATTTTCTCCTGTACCCAGCAGTGTCCAGACATCAGACATGATTTGAACCGGAATATGACAGCTTTCAGAAATCCGCTGTGCAATCTGGTGAAGTGTGATGGCTTCCCGGGTGTTTATGACGACCGGGCAATCCGGTATTGCCCGGGTAACGGTTTTTTCCGGAAGGGGCGTGGTATTGATCCACTGCTGGTTTGTTTCGCGCACAACGGCGCGTTGTTTGCGAAGTTCACCGGCTATACGTTCAGCCCGTGTTATCTCATCGGATGCATTTTTTTCTGTGGCTCGGATTCGTTCAAAACTGCTGCAGCCTGATAAAACAACGGATAAGGCGGTGACAGCGCAGAAAAATTTTTTCATATTCTGTATACCTGCTTGTTGAATATTTATTCTCTGTCTGTGGAGGGACGAAATAACAATTCAGTGAGACAGAGCGACGGGTATTTCATGTGTTAATGAACACTGAGAAAGATTTTCCGGACTGAAGTCTGCGCCGTAGCGATATATCATGTCGCTGAGAGAAGACATGATATGCAGACCTCAGTGCAGAATCCCCTTTTGGGGATGCTTAATTGATCAGGACGATCGCATTTTCCGGTATAACGGAAGGCGGAACACCAATATTATTTCCCTGGTTATCCAGTAACTTTCTGTCCCTGACCTGCGCAATTAATGCTGAGTTTCGGCTCACTTTATTCAGGGCTGATATCAGCCCTGGCTGAAAAGGAAGCCAGACAAAAGTTCTTTGCCCTGAAATAATATGTTTTGTTCCGTATACCGGAGCGAATCCGGTTTCGTTAACCGTAAGCATTTTTCCTTCACGGATATCACCGGGATGATGATATTTCCAGTCATTAATGGCATTTGTCAGGCGTAATATTTCATATGCCTGTTGTTGTCTTTGCTGCTCATCAGTATTTTTTATTGCCCGCTCCGTATTGCCGGCATGAAACCAGTTCCCGATGATAAACAGTGCCATTATGAGGGGCATGAGCCATCCCATTTAGCTGTCTCCCGGGATGTCAGTAATTATCAGCACGCACTGGTTTTTATTCACCGAGGCATATAAGGGTTTTTCAGCCTGCTGATAAAGTGCGAATGTACTGTTCAGTGCATCCATAAAATTACCTGAAAAAACTAACTGGGCATCGATACTGTAATTTACCGGCGTTTTCCATGCCACTTTCCATTTTCCGGTAGCGCAGGGTTCGGCGGCTGCCCATTTTTCCAGCCCTGTACGCAGGGTCATTCCCTGCTCAATATGACGTGTTTCTGTTTTTTTGACACCGGTGACGGGGGCTGAGAACAGGCCAGATTTTACCGTTTTTTCCGCCTGCTGGATCAGTACGCGTTTTCCTGAGGTATCAAATGTGGCTTTCAGGCTGTAGCGGGGCAGCGTTTTTTCGATAACATGGTTCCACTGGTCATTTCCGGACCATGATATTCTGGCGGGGAGCCGGACGTCACGGGCAATCTCAGTACGCCAGCCTGTGGGTAATAATTGTTTCATCGCCTGACCAAACGGTCGGTGTCCGTCGGCCCGTATAAATTTCAGCGTTCCGATTGCACGTTTTTCGGCGTGGTTGTTCGATGATGATGTCTGAGTGGAGGCTGTGGCGGTATATGAAAATAAGAACGCGAAGATCGAAATACTTAAGTATCTTAATATATTCATCAGTATCACCTTTTTCACTATTTCTGTCTGTTAAGACGGAGTTAACTGAATTAATAAAACGTGGCGTAAATAAAATGGGCACATGAATTGATTAAAATAAGATGAAGAAAAGCCAGGGTTATATAAATAAAGGTGTTTTTGTCTCTGTGTATGTTGCAGAGATAACAAATCCATGCGTGAGTTAATAACGAATTACAGAACGCTAGGGAAATCAGCGAGTTTGTAAGCGCATTGTCCGGTGTATTACCGAAAACAGGCGTGCTGTCTGAAATACTGGTGCCTGTTACCAGGAATGCCCAGAATATTGATGAAAGGAAATATGCTGAAAAAAGAGACAAAAAATCCTTTCTGTATCTGTTGTAAAAGCCCCTTACAGTCATATCTGCGGGGATGGTCGTGGCGGTGGCTATTATAAAAGTGATAATGAAAATAACGATAACGAAAAACAGAACCACCGGAAGAAAATCTGTATATGTGATGGGATGAGGCATAATAAAAATCACTCTCCAGGGGCAGGTGGATTTTCCTTACATGAAAATTGAGTAACCCCGACTTTAACGGTGAATGATTTACCGGCTTCTTTTTCAGTGGAGAAGAGTTTTTCACACTCCTGTTTCGTCATGGGCGTATTCTGGAAGCGAATCCATGAAACCGGTGTACCGCCGGGTTTTTCGATGGTGGCTTGAATACAGTATTTATACGGGAACGGGGTGGCCTGCGCTGATGCCATTATCTGTACTCCTGCTGTGCATTATCATTCTGTGCTGAAAAAAGGCGACATCACCATGGGGAAAATGATGTCGCCGAAAGTGCCTGGTTTTACTGGCTGTTGTTCAGGACTCTGCAGGGTGCAGGCTCCGGCACAACCGGAAACGTACTGTTCTGGCGCTCAGTGCGTTTTCGGGTTGTGTAGCCATTATTTGCGGTGTCCGGTGTTGGGAGTGTTACCTGTGGCTGCAGGCGCGGCACGTCACTCTCTACGTAGCATATCTGTTTTCCTCCTCAGCCCGGCTTCAGGGCGTGGCCGCTCCCGGATTGTTAAAGAGCATGACCGTTACGAAGAACGGTGATACAGCAGGCCCGTTGTGGGCTGTGTCTGAGGGGATAATGAACAGCGGATACCCGGGTGGCGATAATTAATTCTTTTCAGGTCGCTAAAAATTTACGGGCGGTAAAATTTTCTGGTCACCAGGGTAAATTAATGCTGGTCACGGTCGCCTGGCTGAAGGCAGAGTGACCGGAAATTTCGTCTTTACGGAGGAAAGCCATGCCCCATAAACCGACAGAAGAACAGACGGCAATTATTCACTGGCAGGGGAGGAAGCTTGTTGTTAATGCTTTTGCCGGTACAGGGAAAACCAGCACACTGGTCAGCTATGCCATGGCCTGCCCGGAGAGCAGGATGCTCTATCTCGCCTATAATCGTGCGATTCGTGATGAAGCTGAGCGCAGGTTTCCTTTTAACGTTGAATGCAAAACGTCGCATCAGCTGGCGTTTGCCCGCTTCGGAAGGCATTACCAGAAGCGGCTTGTTCCGGGCTTGTTCGTCACCGATGTGGCAAGAAAACTGAATACCCGATACTGGGCACTGGCCCGGGTGGCCATGACAGGGCTGAATCAGTTTATCGGCTCAGCGGATGCAACCCCCGGCAGGCAGCATCTGCCGGACAAGGACGAAATGAAAGGCGTTGCTCCGGATGAGGCACTTCGTGCTGTGAGGACGCTCTGGCAGGCCATGAGCGATCCGGATGGAACGTTTCCGGTCACCCATGATACCTATCTCAAATTGTTTCAGCTCTCCGGACCTGATCTCTCGCGCAGATGGGACACCATTCTGTTTGATGAAGCGCAGGATGCGAATCCGGTGACTTCCGCTCTTGTACTGGGACAGCGGTGCAGGATTGTGCTGGTCGGTGACCGGTATCAGCAGATCTACCGTTTTCGTGGCGCGGATGATGCCCTGTCTCATCCGTCTCTGGCCGGTGCCGACCGTCTCTGGCTGACACAGAGTTTTCGTTTTGGCCCCGCAGTGGCCGCGATGGCTAATCTGCTGCTGAAACGCGCAGGGGAAAGTCGGGAGGTGAGCGGCTGCGGCGGTGATGATGAGGTGCTTACCATGCAGGAAATGCGTGAGCGCATGAAGCGTGGAAAATTTGGGGGACTCCGGGCGGTACTGAACCGGACCGTCGCCGGAGTGATTGGCACGGCGCTGATGGCGGCAATGGCGGGCAGGAAGGTTTACTGGGTCGGGGGCATTGAGGGATACCGAACGGAGGCGCTTGAAGATCTTTACTGGTTCCAGATGGATATGCCGGCCCGGATGCACTCTGACCGGTTGCGTAGGGATTACCGGAATTTTGATGAATACCGTCATATTGCGAAGGTGACGAAGGATGTGGAAATGAATCAGTCCATACGACTGCTGGAGCTGTGTTTTCCGTTACCAAAAAAACTGGAGCTACTCAGGGAGCACACAGTCACGAACGAGCGGGAGGCTGATATCACGGTTTCAACGGCGCACCGCAGTAAGGGGCTGGAATGGGAGCGGGTTGTACTGGGGGATGATTTTCAGGATATCGCTGATCCGCTGATGTCAGAACAGGAGCGCCGGGATGAAACTAACCTGTTGTATGTGGCGGTGACCCGGGCACGCAGGACGCTGGTACTCAATGAGCTCATGCAGCAACTGGCGGAGGAAAAGAGCAGGACGAAGGAGAAGACGACGTCCCCGCATGAGCGTGGCACAGAGAAGGCGGTGGAGGGAAAGGATGTTTAAGTTACGGAAGTTTTTTACCTCCGGTTCAGCAGTGGAGATACCCGATGACGGGCGGTCAGTGCCGGGAACACCGGAAGGCTTTTATGCTCCGCTGACGACAGATTCACTGCTGATGCCGAAGAACAGGGCGCAGTGTCTGAAGCAGATACGGGATAACAATATGATGCCAAAGCCATTGTGTGAGGCGATGTGTTGTGCTCCCGTATACAGCCTGCTTCTCTCCACGCAGAATGTCCCGGCGGCCCGGGAGGGGCGCTGGTCACATGCAGGGGGATTCGGGGACCTGACGTTGTTGCATACCAGTTACGCGGTCCGTCTGGCCCGTGCACATATGTTTCCGCCGGGCGCCTCTGCGGAAGAGCAGGCCGCACAGGGGGCGGCCTGGCATGCAGTGATTTTCTGGGCAGCCCTGTTTTATCACCTGCCTCTGCTTGCGCATCTGGAAGGCGAATTGTTCAGCGGCCGGGGATGGCAGCCGGGAATATCCGTTCCTGATGAGGCGTATCGTTTCCGGTTCAGGCAGCTCCCGCCACAGGGTACGGAAGCTCAGCAACTGGCGGCAGTGATTGCCGGTGGTCTGTTACCTGAGGGGGCTGCAGCCTGGCTTGCGACGGTGCCGGGAGCGCTTCAGAATCTGGCCGGTGCGTTCTGGCATCAGCATCCGGAAATGGCACTCATCCGTGATGTACTGCAGGAGTCGGCCCGTCAGGCTGAAAGTCCGTTGTTAAACGGTGGAATTGTTGCCACAGCCAGTCATATTGCTTCAGCAGAGGTCGTTACGGGGGAGGTGGTTGTATCCGGTAAAACGGAGAGCACCGTGGCACCGGCTGTGTCCGGGGAAGAGGCTGCGGCTGAAGGGAATACCGTGTCCGGCAATGCTGCAGAGTCTGTTCAGGAACAACCAGAGATGCGGCAACAACAGGCTGAGAAACCGACGACACCAGACAGCAGTGAAGGTTCAGAGGACGATGCAGCATGTGAAATGGAGAGTATACCGACAGATGAAGATACAGCTATGCTGGTCAGCATGTTTGCGGAGGAGGCGAGGGCGCCGGAAAAGGGGGAGGATGACTCGCCATCTGGCGAGGTGGTTGCGCCTGTTTCATCGACAGGAGAGATATCAGCAGCCGGAGACGATGAAGAGGATTTTATCGCCTGGCTGAAGATGGGGTTGTCATCAGGAATGATTGAAGCCAACACGCCTTCTGCGAGAGTGCATTATATTGCCGGATATGTTTTTTTGAGTGTGCCTGACATTTTTTTTCTGTACCGGAAATTGACGGGAAGCCAGCGCGAACGCAAAAATATTCAGGCGTTGTTTGAGCGTGCCTGTATCCACAAAATACGTGAAGGAGAACGTTTTTTTAGCGTGCGTTTGTATTCGCTACCAGAAAAGACGGGGAATTATAAAACCGTCAGCGGATATCTGGTTAAGGGTCGTTATTTATATGGGTATAACAAAGTACCAGAGGACAGTGCATTTATCATATTTCCCTGAAATCACTGTGCTGGTCATGAGTTCAGCGAGATGTCCTGATGGTGAGCGACGAAAAAATGAGCTGGGAGGAATTACTTGAGGAGTATTTCCTTATTAAAAATCTTAAGCCGGACACTGAGCATAGTTACCGCAAGGTTGTCCGTTTGTTTAATGAGTTTATGGGAGGGAATTCCTGGCCCGGAGATGTGACAGCCAGAGATATTCAGAGATGGCGGCGCCATATGCTGAAAGTTCAGGGGCGTTCGACAAATACCTGGAATAATAGGGTGTCACATCTCAGACCAATTCTGGCGTTAGGTATCAGGAAAAAGTGGTTGCCGCAAACGGAGAATCCACTGGATGATGCTTCCGTTCCCGGGGAGTCCAAAAAGAAAAAAACGCTTACTGAGAAGCAGATGATTAAGGTTTATCTTACCGTTCAGAATTTTGCTGAAGCGGAGGTTAAGCGTCAGGTTGTTTGTGACAGGATGCGTAATGCCATGTACCCGGCCTGGTACTGGCTTACAGTACTGGATGTTTTGCGTTTTACGGGAATGCGTTTTAATCAACTGAAACATATTCGACTGAAAGATGTCCATGAGGATGAAGCAGTGATTGCACTGCAACTGGAAGGGAGTAAAACGAGGCGTGAATGGAGCGTTCCGATTGTGACGCCGTTGCAGATTTCGCTGAAACATCTCCTGGCGTGTGCGCGAGCCAACGGTGCGATGGATGATGATTACCTTTTTGATGTCTGTCTGTACAGCGAGCACTATGGTCCCGGGAAATATAAGTATTGTGCCAGACGGGCCCATCAGTCTGTCAGATCATTTTTCCGCAGGTTGAGCAGGGAATGTGGTTTTAATGTATCCCCCCACAGATTCAGGCACACACTGGCGACAAAACTGATGGAGGCACCGGAGCGCAATCTGCATATGGTGAAATCCATTCTGGGACACAGGAGTGTTGCCACCACGATGGAGTATGTTGATCTTTCACTGAAGGTGGCAGCCCAGACGCTGGAAGCTGAACTTTCGTTATCCACGGATGAGGGAACGAAGAGACGTATTCATGAGGCCAGAAAACACTCTTATGGTTACAGTGAAGTCGAGCAGAGTTCAGATGTTTCTGAAGTGGAGTCGACAGACACAGAATAAAGACATCTTGACATCAGGCTGGAATGGTGTAAGCATTTTTAGCGGAAACGAGAACAGAGCACCTGAGGGGACAGGTGCTCTGTTTGAGGAACCGATACTGAAACCATAGTGTAACCACACTTACACGGAGATTTCGTTATGACCGGACCCCGTATTAAACGCCCGTTAAGGATCTCATCCCTTAACCAGCGTACTTTGATGCGTTTGGTGCCCGGACTCGGAATCGAACCAAGGACACGGGGATTTTCAATCCCCTGCTCTACCGACTGAGCTATCCGGGCAACGGGGCGCATTAAACCTGATTCGCCTCGTCTCGTCAATCAAATTTCTTCAATTTACTGCAGACTGCACAATCTATCATCACTTTGCCGATATTGCACGCATTGTCAGGCAAACCAGGCGGTCCAGGCGGCGGAAAGCGGCATTGCCAGAAGGAGTGCTGGAAGCATGTTGACCACCGGGAACATTTTAATGCCACAGATGCGTAATCCGGTTGCCAGCAGCAATAAACCGCCTACGGCGCTGAAGTCTGCCATCATCGACGGTGTGGTCAGCGGTAAAATCAGCGCGGCAGCCCACGCCAGCGTTAACTGGATGATCAGTAATGGGATACTAATCACCGATACCGCAATACCCAGCGAGCAGGCGAAGATCATCGCCGTAAAGAAATCAAGAAATGACTTGGCGATTAAAATACTCGGATCGCCGGTCATCCCTTCGTTCATCGCCCCGAAGATCCCGGTGCCGCTGGCGCAAAACAGGACAATAATCGCGACATAATTCTGAATAAAAGATTCATGCGCTGGCTTCTTACGTGAGTGACGAAACAGATTTTGTGCTTTGGCGACTGCTGTATTGACACCTTTCTCCAGCAAACAAATTTCGCCAATTAGAGCGCCAAGTAGCGTAGCTAAAACCATCGCTGGAAGGTTGGCACATTTCACCACCAGTAAAATACCAATCCCCAGCGATGCCAGACCAAAAATTGATGTCATGGAGACGCGGATACGTTCCGGTAAGCGTTGGCTGAGCAGTGCGCCGAGAACGCCACCCAGTAAGACTGCACTAGCGTTGATAAAAGGGCCGATGACCACAAGAGTTCCTGTTAGCTGTATTGTTTGATTTTCTTATTATGACCGTTTGGTGCCGTCGATGGCTTGTTTGTTCGCAAAGTCCTGGCTTGCACGCTTTAGCGAAAGGTGCCATGATTGCGCGAATTTTCTCCTCTCTGTACGGAGTTTGCCCGATGCACGCCATCTCCTTACATTCTCTCGCTTATCGCCGTTTCGCGCGAAACGTTTCCCTTTCTATGTTACTGCTCATGCGGTGAAGTTAACGCACGCTCACTGCAGGACAACAGTAAAATCAGAGCGTTTCTGCTTTTACTGATGTCTGGCGGTCGGAGCTGGTGACCAGTTTGACCCATATCTCATGGGGCAGGGTTTTCCACCTTGTCCGGTATTCTTACTTCCCCGAAACGGGTTTGCGCTTATGAAATCAATGAATATTGCCGCCAGTAGTGAACTGGTATCCCGACTTTCTTCTCATCGTCGCGTGGTGGCGTTGGGAGATACTGATTTTACGGACGTCGCGGCAGTCGTCATTACCGCTGCGGATAGTCGCAGTGGCATTCTTGCGTTGCTTAAGCGCACCGGTTTTCATCTACCGGTGTTTTTGTATTCCGAACATGCTGTTGAATTACCTGCGGGCGTTACGGCGGTAATCAACGGCAACGAGCAGCAGTGGCTGGAGCTGGAATCCGCAGCCTGTCAGTATGAAGAGAATTTGCTGCCACCGTTTTATGACACGCTGACGCAGTACGTTGAGATGGGCAACAGCACCTTTGCTTGCCCTGGACATCAACATGGTGCGTTTTTTAAAAAGCATCCTGCCGGACGCCATTTTTACGATTTCTTTGGTGAGAACGTCTTTCGCGCCGATATGTGTAACGCTGACGTAAAATTGGGCGATCTGCTTATTCATGAAGGATCGGCGAAAGATGCGCAGAAATTCGCAGCCAAAGTCTTTCATGCCGATAAAACCTATTTTGTGCTGAACGGCACATCGGCAGCGAATAAAGTGGTGACGAATGCGCTGTTAACGCGTGGCGATCTGGTGCTCTTCGACCGTAACAACCATAAGTCGAATCATCACGGCGCGCTGATTCAGGCGGGGGCGACGCCGGTCTATCTGGAAGCTTCACGCAACCCGTTTGGTTTCATTGGCGGTATTGATGCGCACTGTTTTAATGAAGAGTATCTGCGCCAGCAAATTCGCGACGTTGCGCCAGAAAAAGCCGACCTGCCGCGCCCGTATCGCCTGGCGATTATTCAGCTGGGAACCTATGACGGCACTGTCTATAACGCCCGTCAGGTGATCGATACCGTTGGGCATCTGTGTGATTACATTCTGTTTGATTCCGCGTGGGTCGGTTATGAACAATTTATCCCGATGATGGCGGATAGCTCGCCGCTGCTGTTAGAACTTAACGAAAACGATCCGGGGATCTTTGTGACTCAGTCGGTGCACAAACAGCAGGCGGGATTCTCACAGACGTCGCAGATCCATAAAAAAGATAACCATATCCGCGGACAGGCGCGTTTTTGCCCGCATAAGCGGTTGAATAACGCCTTTATGCTCCATGCTTCTACCAGCCCTTTCTATCCGCTGTTTGCTGCACTGGATGTTAACGCCAAAATTCATGAAGGGGAGAGTGGGCGTCGGCTGTGGGCTGAGTGTGTTGAGATAGGGATTGAAGCGCGCAAGGCTATTCTTGCGCGCTGTAAGCTGTTCCGCCCGTTTATCCCGCCCGTTGTTGATGGCAAATTGTGGCAGGATTATCCGACATCAGTGTTAGCCAGCGACCGCCGTTTTTTCAGTTTTGAGCCGGGGGCGAAGTGGCACGGCTTTGAAGGATATGCCGCGGATCAGTATTTTGTTGATCCGTGCAAGCTGTTACTCACTACACCAGGTATCGATGCCGAAACCGGCGAATATAGCGACTTTGGCGTTCCGGCGACGATTCTGGCGCACTATCTGCGTGAGAACGGCATTGTGCCGGAGAAGTGCGATCTCAACTCCATTCTGTTTTTATTAACTCCGGCGGAAAGCCACGAGAAGCTGGCACAACTGGTGGCGATGCTGGCGCAATTTGAACAGCATATTGAGGATGACTCGCCGCTGGTTGAGGTGTTGCCGAGCGTTTATAACAAGTATCCGGTGCGCTATCGCGACTACACCCTGCGCCAGTTGTGTCAGGAGATGCACGATCTGTATGTCAGTTTCGACGTCAAAGACCTACAAAAAGCGATGTTCCGCCAGCAGAGTTTCCCGTCAGTGGTGATGAACCCCCAGGATGCGCATAGCGCTTATATTCGCGGTGACGTGGAGTTGGTGCGGATTCGTGATGCCGAAGGGCGAATTGCGGCAGAAGGGGCGTTGCCTTATCCACCTGGCGTGCTTTGCGTGGTACCCGGGGAAGTCTGGGGTGGGGCGGTTCAACGTTATTTCCTTGCACTGGAAGAAGGGGTGAATTTGTTGCCGGGATTTTCGCCGGAGCTGCAAGGTGTTTATAGCGAAACCGATGCGGATGGCGTGAAACGGTTGTACGGTTATGTGTTGAAGTAAGAATAAAAAAAACGGGTCACCTTCTGGCGACCCGTTTTTCTTTGCGTAATTAGTGGCTAACCGTCTGTGTGCCTGTCGGGACACGAACGTGTTTATATTTGAACATCGCCATGAACGCGAAGGCCAGAACCACGGAGTAACCAGCGAAAATCAACCATACGGTCTGCCAGTCGGTAATGCCGTTTTGGGTGTACATCTCAACAACTTTACCGCTCACGATGCCGCCGAGGATACAGCCGAAGCCGTTAGTCATCATCAGGAACATCCCTTGTGCACTGGCGCGAATTGCCGGGCTAACTTCTTTTTCGACAAACACCGAACCAGAGATGTTGAAGAAGTCGAATGCGCAACCGTAAACGATCATCGACAGTACCAGCAGTACAGTACCGAACGGAGTCGGGTCGCCGTAAGCAAACAGCGCAAAACGCAGGATCCACGCCACAATACTGATCATCATTACGTTCTTAATACCGTAGCGGCTTAAGAAGAACGGGATGGTCAGAATGAACAGGGTTTCAGAGATCTGCGAAATCGACATGATGATTGACGCATGCTGCACAATAAAGCTGCTGGCAAACATCGGATCTTTGTCGAAGCTGTGCAGGAAGGTATTACCGAACATGTTGGTAATCTGCAGTTCCGCGCCCAGCAGCATTGAGAAGATAAAGAAGATTGCCATACGCTTGTTTTTAAACAGCGCGAATGCATCGAGGCCCAGCAGGGTTGTCCAGCTCTGATTCGCTTGCTGTTTAGCAACCGGAATATGCGGCAGAGTCAGGGTAAACAGAACCAGAATGGCGGAAAGTGCTGCGCCAATATACAGCTGCATGTGGCTTAATTCGAAGCCAGACAGGCTCACCACCCACATTGCCATGATAAAGCCGATGGTGCCCCAGATACGGATTGGCGGGAAGTCAGTAACGATATCCATCCCGGCATTTTGCAGGCGATAGTAAGAGATGGTGTTGATTAACCCAAGCGTTGGCATATAAGCAAACGAGTTAATCAATATCACAAGGAACATCGCTTCCGGTGTCGTGACCTGTGCCGCCATGAACAGCGTGATAGCGCCAATGGTGTGGCAAATGGCATATACCCATTTCGCACTTAACCATTTGTCGGCCACAATCCCCAGCAGCGCAGGCATAAAGACCGCTGCGATACCCAGTGAGCTATAAACTGCGCCAATAGAAGCACCGTCAAACTTCAGGGTAACAAACATATAGGAGCCGAGGGTCGTCAGCCAACTTCCCCACAGACAGAACTGCAGAAAAGAGAGGATTTTCAGCTGCAGCTTAAGATTCATGTTAATTTCCTCACATCGTGATGCGGATGAGTGTTTGAAAAAGCACATTTGACCGTGCGAGATGATGGGATTCTATCAACTTCGCGGACTGGTTTTTTGTTACCTGTGGCAAATAATTGCAAACATTCCCAATTTGCAAAACGAAATTGTGATGTGGATAACATTTTTGCCCCTGAGCATCGTCAGGGGCGGTTAATGGAATTATCGGCGGCGGTAGGATTTTTGCGCGGTATTCACTTTATAAAGATAACGGCGAGATTCCGCAGAGGGATGGCGGGTCGTCAGCGTCTGATAAACATCGCCCGGCGTCATGGTGTTAATAATATTGGCAGCCTGAATCTTATCATTCGAAAAGACTCGCAGCACGCTGCCTGCGCCGCCGTTATAGGCGGGGATGACGGCATAACGCCGCGATGTTGGGTTATCAATTCCGCCGAGATAAACATTGTTCAGCATCGCCAGATACGCGGTGCCGGTATCAATATTGCTGGCAGGATCAAACAAGAAACTGCGGCTCGGCGTGCCGGATTTCCCCTGCGAGCGGAACACATCTTTCCCGGCAGTATGTTGTACCACCTGCATTAATCCCAGCGCATCGGAACGGCTGACCGCATACGGGTTAAAGGAAGATTCGGTCTGCATAATTGCCAGAATCAGCGACTCATCAACGCCATATTTCCGTGACGCCTGGCGGACCATGCCGAGATATTTGTGCGCACGTTTATCAAGGTGGTTCGGCACCATGTTAATGGTGACGCTGTAGATGATACGCAGCCCGTTGCTGCGGCTCTTCAGACGGTTTTTCAGCAGATAATCCGCGAAGTTGCTTGCGCGACCTTCCCAGCGAATCGGCTGCCCGGTGTTGTCCACCACCTGACCGTAAAGGAAAGGTTCTTTCGAAATCGTAATATCATCAACGTCGGAATAGAGATCGACCGAACTCGGATCGTCACCCATCAATAACGTTTTGATAATTGCCCGGCGCAAATGCGCGGCAGGTTCTGTCCCGGCGATGGTTTCGATAGTAATCGTACCGTCATCGAAGTTGATGTGGCTGCGGGTCTGATATTGATCGGTGTATTTCACGTAGTCCTTAGGACCAGCGATCACCACCTCTTTGAAGCCCCAGATGTTCTCAATATTGTGGGCAAATTGCCCCATCAGAATATCAAAACCGTTGGTATCTTTGACCCAGGCTTCGTTATAGGTATCGCCTTTTTTGGTCGTCGAACAGGAGATGAGCAACGGCGCAATCAAAGCCAGCGCGAGATATTTTTTCATCATTCCGGGTGCGTGTTGTGTTTGTTTTTATGCAAGTTGCCGGAGGCGTGCTCCGGCACTGTTTTTATTTTTTATCTTCCGGCGTATAGCCCTCGATATGCACCTCTTTACCCTCGAACAGGAAGTTGACCATCTCCTGCTCAAGCAGCTTGCGGTGCTCGGCATTCATCATGTTGAGTTTCTTTTCATTAATCAGCATGGTTTGCTTGTGCTGCCACTGCGCCCAGGCTTCTTTGGAGATCTCGTTATAGATGCGTTTTCCCAGCTCGCCGGGGTACAGCTGAAAATCCTGACCTTCTGCTTCACGTTGCAGGAAAGTACAAAAAATCGTTCTGCTCATAAATCATCCTCTTTATCGACTCACGCGCTAAACCGGCGCGCCAGTGCGTAACTGCTGTAACAAACGCTCCACGGGAGCCGCCAGGCCAACTGACGGCGGTTGCGCTAAGTTATACCAGAGCGCATTGCCTTCATCCATGCAGCCGGTGAATGACGACACGGGAAGCCACATAGGCACAATATCTAAGTGGAAATGGCTGAAGGTATGCCGAAACGCGGTCAGTTGCGTCAGGTTATCGGCAGCAATCTGCCGTTGCGCCAGCCACTGCCGCAAACTTTCTTCGTCGGCAAACTGCGGGAAACAGTATAAACCGCCCCACAATCCGCTCGGCGGACGCTGCGCCAGCAATACTTCATCTTCGTGCTGTAATAGCAAAAAGTAGCCGGTGCGCTCCGGCAGCGTCTGTTTCGGTTTTTTGCCCGGATAAAGCGCCCAGCTATTGTTGGCGGCGGCAATACATCCGTTTTGTAGCGGACAGAGCGAACATTTCGGTTTCGAGCGCGTACAAATCATCGCACCCAAATCCATCATCGCCTGATTAAACCGTTCCACGCCAACCGCGGGCGTCACCTGCTCGCTCAAACTCCATAATTTATTCTCGACCTCTTTTTTCCCAGGCCAGCCGCTTACAGCATAGCAGCGCGCCAGCACGCGTTTGACGTTACCGTCGAGAATCGGAAAGTGCTTACCCAGAGAAAGCGAGAGAATCGCGCCTGCGGTGGAACGCCCGACGCCCGGCAGTGCTGCAACTTCCTCAAAGGTTTCCGGGAATTTACCGCCGTGTAAGGTCGCCACTTGTTGTGCCGCTTTATGCAGATTGCGCGCGCGGGCGTAATAGCCAAGCCCGGTCCACAAGTGGAGAACTTCGTCGAGCGGCGCATTGGCGAGATCGGTCACCGTCGGGAAGCGCGCCATAAAGCGTTCAAAATAGGGGATAACGGTCGCAACCTGAGTTTGTTGCAACATCACTTCTGAGAGCCATACTTTGTAGGGCGTCTTGTCAATTTGCCAGGGCAGAGTTTTTCGCCCGTATTTATCGTACCAGTCCAGAACCTGGGCTGAAAATTGCGACGCTTGCATGGTCACCGAATTCACTGTTGTTGGGGGCAAGATTGCAGCACAGCGACGGCAGGGTGTAAACCGGAACTTTCCGCAGCCACGGCCTTATCATGCTTGCATCCGGCAACTAACTTTGGATAATGCCCGTTTTCAGAACACTTTCACAAGCGACTAAACCTTTATGAAAAACGACGTCATTTCACCGGAATTTGATGAAAACGGCCGCCCACTGCGCCGTATCCGTAGTTTTGTGCGCCGCCAGGGGCGACTGACCAAAGGCCAGGAACATGCGCTGGAAAACTACTGGCCGGTGATGGGCGTTGAGTTCAGCGAAGATATGCTGGATTTCCCCGCGCTTTTTGGCCGTGAAGCGCCGGTGACGCTTGAGATTGGTTTTGGCATGGGGGCGTCGCTGGTGGCAATGGCTAAAGATCGCCCTGAGCAGGACTTCCTCGGCATTGAAGTGCATTCACCGGGCGTTGGTGCGTGCCTGGCTTCTGCGCATGAAGAAGGTTTAAGCAACCTGCGCGTGATGTGTCACGATGCGGTTGAAGTGCTGCATAAAATGATTCCTGACAATTCATTGCGCATGGTGCAGCTCTTTTTCCCTGACCCGTGGCACAAAGCGCGCCATAATAAACGCCGTATCGTTCAGGTGCCGTTTGCCGAACTGGTAAAAAGCAAACTGCAGCTGGGGGGCGTATTCCATATGGCGACCGACTGGGAACCTTATGCGGAACATATGCTTGAAGTGATGTCTTCTATTGACGGTTATAAAAACCTGTCAGAGAGCAATGATTACGTACCGCGTCCGGCATCACGTCCGGTGACGAAATTTGAACAACGTGGTCATCGTCTTGGTCACGGAGTATGGGACTTAATGTTCGAGAGGGTGAAATAATGGCAAAGAACCGTAGCCGTCGTCTGCGTAAAAAAATGCACATCGACGAATTCCAGGAATTAGGATTTTCGGTGGCATGGCGATTCCCGGAAGGTACATCGGAAGAACAGATTGATAAAACCGTTGATGATTTTATTAACGAGGTTATCGAACCGAACAAACTGGCCTTTGACGGCAGCGGTTATCTGGCCTGGGAAGGTCTGATCTGCATGCAGGAAATCGGCAAATGCACCGAAGAACATCAGGCGATTGTGCGTAAGTGGCTGGAAGAGCGCAAACTGGATGAGGTACGCACCAGCGAACTTTTCGACGTTTGGTGGGACTAAGAAAGCATACGGGCGATGACAAATGCAAAACTGCCTGATGCGCTACGCTTATCAGGCCTGGAAAGATGCACGATCGAGTAGGCGGGATAAGGTGTTTACGCCGCATCCGGCATGGAAAACGCGTACTTTGTTATCAATCTGGGGCCAGCAAATGCTGGCCTGATTTTTTCTTGAGGGAAGACTATGATGCGCAAAATGCTGCTGGCGGCAGCACTTTCAGTGACGGCAATGACCGCTCACGCCGACTACCAGTGCAGCGTCACGCCGCGTGACGATGTGATTGTCAGCCCGCAAACCGTGCAGGTGAAGGGCGAAAACGGCAATCTGGTGATCACGCCAGACGGCAACGTGATGTATAACGGTAAGCAATATTCCCTGAATGCCGCCCAGCGCGAGCAGGCGAAGGATTATCAGGCTGAACTACGCAGCACGCTGCCGTGGATTGATGAAGGCGCGAAAAGCCGCGTCGAGAAAGCCCGTATTGCTCTGGATAAAATTATCGTTCAGGAGATGGGCGAAAGCAGCAAAATGCGCAGCCGTCTGACCAAACTTGATGCGCAGCTGAAAGAGCAGATGAACCGCATTATTGAAACGCGCAGCGATGGCCTGACGTTTCACTATAAAGCCATTGATCAGGTTCGCGCCGAAGGCCAGCAATTAGTGAATCAGGCAATGGGTGGAATTTTACAGGACAGCATTAATGAAATGGGCGCGAAAGCGGTGCTGAAAAGCGGCGGTAACCCATTACAGAATGTGCTGGGAAGCCTGGGGGGGCTGCAATCCTCAATCCAAACCGAGTGGAAAAAGCAGGAAAAAGATTTCCAGCAGTTTGGCAAAGATGTTTGTAGCCGCGTTGTGACTCTGGAAGATAGCCGCAAAGCCCTGGTCGGGAATTTAAAATAATCCTCTATTTTAAGACGGCATAATACTTTTTTATGCCGTTTAATTCTTCGTTTTGTTACCTGCCTCTAACTTTGTAGATCTCCAAAATATATTCACGTTGTAAATTGTTTAACGTCAAATTTCCCATACAGAGCTAAGGGATAATGCGTAGCGTTCACGTAACTGGAGGAATGAAATGGAGTTTTTCAAAAAGACGGCACTTGCCGCACTGGTTATGGGTTTTAGTGGTGCAGCATTGGCATTACCCAATATCACCATTTTAGCAACCGGCGGGACCATTGCCGGTGGTGGTGACTCCGCAACCAAATCTAACTACACAGCGGGTAAAGTTGGCGTAGAAAATCTGGTTAATGCGGTGCCGCAACTAAAAGACATTGCGAACGTTAAAGGCGAGCAGGTAGTGAATATCGGCTCCCAGGACATGAACGATAATGTCTGGCTGACACTGGCGAAAAAAATTAACACCGACTGCGATAAGACCGACGGCTTCGTCATTACCCACGGTACCGACACGATGGAAGAAACTGCTTACTTCCTCGACCTGACGGTGAAATGCGACAAACCGGTGGTGATGGTCGGCGCAATGCGTCCGTCCACGTCTATGAGCGCAGACGGTCCATTCAACCTGTATAACGCGGTAGTGACCGCAGCTGATAAAGCCTCCGCCAACCGTGGCGTGCTGGTAGTGATGAATGACACCGTGCTTGATGGCCGTGACGTCACCAAAACCAACACCACCGACGTAGCGACCTTCAAGTCTGTTAACTACGGTCCTCTGGGTTACATTCACAACGGTAAGATTGACTACCAGCGTACCCCGGCACGTAAGCATACCAGCGACACGCCATTCGATGTCTCTAAGCTGAATGAACTGCCGAAAGTCGGCATTGTTTATAACTACGCTAACGCATCCGATCTTCCGGCTAAAGCACTGGTAGATGCGGGCTATGATGGCATCGTTAGCGCTGGTGTGGGTAACGGCAACCTGTATAAATCTGTGTTCGACACGCTGGCGACCGCCGCGAAAACCGGTACTGCAGTCGTGCGTTCTTCCCGCGTACCGACGGGCGCTACCACTCAGGATGCCGAAGTGGATGATGCGAAATACGGCTTCGTCGCCTCTGGCACGCTGAACCCGCAAAAAGCGCGCGTTCTGCTGCAACTGGCTCTGACGCAAACCAAAGATCCGCAGCAGATCCAGCAGATCTTCAATCAGTACTAATCGCCTCGCCCCGGTATCGTGCCGGGGCTTTTTCACTTCAGACTCACGTCCATTGCCAATTTTAATTACCCTAATGATAATCACCGGAATAAATTATTCCGCGTGAGGTTTTTCGGGTGAAAAAGCAATGGATTGTTGGCACGGCACTGCTTATGTTGATGACTGGTAATGCCTGGGCAGATGGCGAACCGCCAACTGAAAATATCTTAAAAGATCAATTCAAAAAGCAGTATCACGGCATTCTCAAGCTTGATGCTATCACCTTAAAAAATCTTGATGCTAAGGGTAATCAGGCCACCTGGTCAGCGGAAGGCGATGTCTCTTCCAGTGACGATCTCTATACCTGGGTCGGTCAGTTGGCAGATTACGAACTGCTCGAACAGACCTGGACGAAAGATAAACCGGTAAAATTCTCGGCGATGTTAACCAGTAAAGGAACGCCCGCGTCTGGCTGGTCGGTGAACTTTTACTCTTTTCAGGCGGCAGCCAGCGATCGTGGGCGGGTGGTCGACGATATCAAAACGAATAATAAATATCTGATCGTGAATAGCGAAGATTTCAATTATCGCTTTAGTCAGCTTGAATCTGCGTTGAATACCCAGAAGAACTCGATTCCTGCGCTGGAAAAGGAAGTGAAAGCGCTTGATAAGCAAATGGTGGCGGCGCAGAAAGCAGCGGATGCATATTGGGGAAAAGATGCAAACGGTAAGCAAATGACCCGCGAAGACGCCTTTAAAAAAATTCACCAACAGCGTGATGAGTTTAATAAACAGAACGATAGCGAGGCGTTCGCGGTTAAATATGACAAAGAGGTTTATCAACCGGCGATTGCGGCATGTCATAAACAGAGTGAAGAGTGTTATGAAGTGCCGATTCAGCAGAAACGAGATTTCGATATCAACGAACAACGGCGACAGACTTTTCTGCAATCACAAAAACTTAGCCGTAAATTGCAGGATGACTGGGTAACGCTCGAAAAAGGGCAATATCCGTTAACGATGAAAGTTTCAGAAATAAACAGTAAAAAAGTCGCGATTTTGATGAAAATTGACGATATCAACCAAGCTAATGAACGCTGGAAAAAAGATACCGAACAACTGCGGCGCAATGGGGTGATTAAGTAAGTTTGATATAGTGCACGATTTGTAGCAGGATGCGGCGTTGACCCCGCATCCGGCAATCAACGTCTGATGCGACGCTTGCGCGTCTTATCAGACCTACAACCGCTGCCACATGTCGGCTGGATAAGGCGTTCACGCCGCATCCGGCAATACAAGTTTACTCAGCCAGAAAAAGCTCCAGCAGCGAATTTAAAAACAGCTTCCCATGTTCCGTTATCTGCCAGTAATCCGCACATTCGGTGAGATAACCCTGGGCAATCGCCTCGTCTAACTGTGGGCGAATCACATCTTCGCAAAGCCCGGTATACGCAATAAACTCCACGCGCGGCGCGGCCTCCAGCAGACGGAAGCGATTCATAAAGAACTCAAACGGCTTATCTGTGGCTTCGACATCACGCTGGCTTTCCAGATACCTTCCTTGCATAAAACCACGCGGATGACGCGTTTTGGTGGTACGCAGAATGCGCCCATCCGGGAAGGTCACTTTGCCGTGTGCGCCGCAGCCAATACCGATGTAGTCACCAAAGCGCCAGTAGTTGAGATTGTGCTGGCACTGATAACCGGGTTTGGCGTAAGCGGAAGTTTCATATTGCTGATAACCCGCTGCGGTTAATAACTGATGCCCCTGTTCGAATATATCCCACAACGCGTCATCGTCCGGCAGCACCGGTGGTCGCGAACCAAACAGCGTATTGGGTTCGATGGTCAGTTGATACCAGGAAAGATGCGGCGGATTCAGTTCAATGGCCTGGCGTAGATCGCCAAGCGCCTCTTCCAGTGATTGATCCGGCAGCCCATGCATCAAATCAAGGTTAAAGCTACGTAACCCTAAACCGCTCGCCAGCTTCGCCGCGCGTTTCGCTTCTTGCGGGCCATGAATACGCCCAAGTCGTTTCAGCTTTTCTTCGCTAAAACTCTGCACACCAATAGAGATGCGGTTCACACCAGCACGCTGATAATCGACAAAGCGATCGGCTTCTACCGTGCCAGGGTTCGCTTCCATAGTAATTTCTGCATCCGCTGCCAGCGGCAAACGCGCACGCACGCCGTCCAGCAGCGTTTGCATCGCCGGGCCGGAAAGCAGGCTCGGCGTACCACCGCCAATAAAGATTGTCTTTACTTCACGGCCCTGAGCGTAAGCCACATCGTTGTCCAGATCGTTAAGCAGATGCTGAACATAATCGTCGTGCGGCACTTCTCCTTTCAACGCGTGAGAGTTGAAATCGCAGTACGGGCATTTCTGCACGCACCACGGGATGTGAATGTAGAGACTCAGCGGAGGTAATTTAACCATTACGTAAAGCGTCCAGCAGCAGTTTCAACGCCTGACCACGGTGGGAAATGGCGCTCTTTTCTTCGCGGGTCAGTTCGGCGGCGGTTTTCCCTTCGGAAGGTACGAAGAAGATTGGATCATAACCAAAGCCACCAGTGCCCGCTGGTTCACGAGTAATCACGCCCGGCCAGCTACCGTGGCATACCAGCGGAGTGGGATCTTCCGCGTGACGCAGATATACCAGCACGCAGTGGAAACGCGCCTGACGTTGGTCGTCCGGTACGTCTTTCATTGTTTCCAGCAGTTTTTGCAGATTCTTTTGATCGGTCGCGTCTTCACCGGAATAACGCGCGGAGTAAATGCCCGGCGCGCCGCCAAGCACATCTACCGCCAGACCAGAGTCGTCGGCAATTGCCGGTAAAGCGGTCACTTTTGCCGCATGGCGCGCTTTCAGAATCGCGTTTTCGATAAAGGTCAGGCCGGTTTCTTCAGCGGAATCAACGCCGAGGTCTGTTTGGGCCACGATATTAAGACCGAAGTCGCTAAGCAGCGACGCCAGCTCACGCACTTTACCGACATTGCCGGTTGCGAGGACAACTTTTTGCATAGGATACCTAATTAATTAACGCCGCGATTTCTGGCGGGATTTGTTGCGGATTAATGATTTTAATTTGTTTGTGGCGGCCAAGTTCGCCTTTTTCAATCACCACCTGGCTTTTGGCAACCCGGAATTGCTTACCGAGAAACTTCACCAGATGACTGTTGGCCTGGCCGTCAACCGGCGGCGCGGTAATGGCGACTTTAACTTCGTCGCCATGTAAACCGACAATAGAATCACGGCTGGCTTTCGGCTGAATATAGAGCCGTAAAACCAGACCGTCATCATTAACTGTTACGGCATTCATAACGCCATCCACAGCCCTGGCAGCAGTATATTTCCGGTTGCCTGTAATACTTCTGCGACACCCATATTGATGACATACAGCAGCAGAACGAGGATCATCGGCGAGAAATCAATCCCACCCATTGCCGGTAGCAGGCGGCGAATCGGGCGCAGCAGCGGATCGGCCAGCTGAATCAGCACGTATTCAATCGGGCTACGCCCCTGGCTTACCCAGCTCATAATCGCCATCACCAGCAGGACCCAGAAAATCAGCAGGCCGATGGTTTTCAGCAGAATCAGTAAACCGGCAATCCAGATGATTGGCAGGAAGGTCACCACTTTAAACAGCACGATGGCTTTGATAAAACTGAGAATATAGGCAACCAGCAGCGAGGCGCTGTCAATTGGCCCCATTGCCGGAATAACGCGGCGCAGTGGCCCGATAATTGGCTGCGTTACCTTCACTACAAACTGTGAGAAGGGGTTGTAAAAATCACAATGAGCCCACTGCATCCAGATGCGTAATAACAGCACCATGGTATACAGCTCAATGACCGTTGAAAGCAGGAAAGTCAACGTATTCATGGCGTTCCTTTAATTCCTTATTTTTTAGAGTAATCACGCGCACCAAAAATTGCAGTGCCGATACGAACCATCGTGCTACCTGCCGCAATGGCGGCTTCCATATCGTCCGACATTCCCAGAGAGAGCGTGTCGATATGCGGGTAGCGCGTTTTCAGTCCGGCAAATGCTACAGCCATTTGGCGTGCAACTTCAAACTGCCTTACATATTCTGACTCAGGCGCAGGGATTGCCATCAACCCGCGCAGACGTAAACGCGGTAGTTCAGCGACCGCAGCTGCCAGCTCGTCCAGTTCAGCCAGTTGAATCCCGGACTTACTGTTTTCATCACTAATGTTAATTTGAATCAGAACGTTAAGAGGGGGAAGTTCTGCCGGGCGCTGGTCGTTGAGACGGGTAGCGATGCGCAAACGGTCGATGGTATGACACCAGTCGAAATGCTCTGCCACCAGGCGGCTTTTATTAGACTGCAACGGGCCAATAAAATGCCATTCTAATCCTGTTACGCCCAGTTCCTGAAAGTGGCGAATTTTATCTACCCCTTCCTGAACGTAGTTTTCACCAAATTGACGCTGCCCGGCATCAATGGCTTCTGCGATGGCGCTCGCAGGTTTTGTTTTACTGACTGCAAGCAGCGTAATTTCTTCTGGAGAACGGCCGCAACGCGTTGCAGCCGCTGAGATTTTGTCCCGGACCTGTGCCAGGTTATGCGCAATATCGTTCATTTTCCGAGGATCTTAGTATGAATATGGAAGAAATTGTGGCCCTTAGTGTAAAGCATAACGTCTCGGATCTACATCTGTGCAGCGCCTGGCCCGCACGATGGCGCATTCGCGGCAGAATGGAAGCTGCGCCGTTTGATACGCCGGACGTCGAAGAGCTACTGCGGGAGTGGCTGGATGACGATCAGCGGGCAATATTGCTGGAGAATGGTCAGCTGGATTTTGCCGTGTCGCTGGCGGAAAACCAGCGATTGCGTGGCAGCGCATTCGCGCAACGGCATGGCATTTCGCTGGCGTTACGGCTGTTACCTTCGCACTGCCCGCAGCTCGAACAGCTTGGCGCACCAACGGTATTGCCGGAATTACTCAAGAGCGAGAATGGCCTGATTCTGGTGACGGGGGCGACGGGGAGTGGCAAATCTACCACGCTGGCGGCGATGGTTGGCTATCTCAATCAACATGCCGATGCGCATATTCTGACGCTGGAAGATCCTGTTGAATATCTCTATGCCAGCCAGCGATGTTTGATCCAGCAGCGGGAAATTGGTTTGCACTGTATGACGTTCGCATCGGGATTGCGGGCCGCATTGCGGGAAGATCCTGATGTGATTTTGCTCGGAGAGCTGCGTGACAGCGAGACAATCCGTCTGGCACTGATGGCGGCAGAAACCGGGCATTTGGTGCTGGCAACATTACATACGCGTGGTGCCGCGCAGGCAGTTGAGCGACTGGTGGATTCATTTCCGGCGCAGGAAAAAGACCCCGTGCGTAATCAACTGGCAGGTAGTTTACGGGCAGTGCTGTCACAAAAGCTGGAAGTGGATAAACAGGAAGGACGCGTGGCGCTATTTGAATTGCTGATTAACACACCCGCGGTGGGGAATTTGATTCGCGAAGGGAAAACCCACCAGTTACCGCATGTTATTCAAACCGGGCAGCAGGTGGGGATGATAACGTTTCAGCAGAGTTATCAGCACCGGGTGGGGGAAGGGCGTTTGTGACGTTGCCATGCCCGATGCGCAAGCTTATCGGGCCTACAAAGGCAATAAATGTCTGATGCGACGCTAACGCGTCTTATCAGACCTATAGCCGCTGCCAGATGTGTGCTGGATAAGGTGTTCACGCCGCATCCGGCAATAAGACGCGATGATATTATTTACACTCCGCCAGGCGTTTAAATCGCCTTAATATCCCTGCTCGAAATAGCTTTCGAGAATAATAACCGCAGAGGCAGAGTCAACTTTGCCTTTGTTGAGCGCCCGATAGCCGCCCTGTTCAAACAGACCGGAACGGGCTTCCACAGTGCTAAGACGCTCGTCATGGAGCTTTACTTCAACACCGAAACGGCCATGAATACGGTTGGCAAATTTACGCGCTCTGGCAGTCAATGGTTGCTCGGTGCCGTCCATATTCAGCGGCAAACCGACGATGATTTCGTCCGGCTGCCACTCTTTCAGTAAACGCTCGATAATGTTCCAGTCCGGCGTACCGTCCTGTGCTTTAATTGCAGGCAAAGGGCGAGCGGTGCCGGTAATGCGTTGGCCGACCGCTACGCCAATGCTTTTGGTGCCGAAGTCGAAGGCGAGTAAGGTTCCACTCATCAGGCGTGTCCTGCCACACCAGGCATGGTGAGAATATCCACACCAATCAGTTTTGCCGCCTCGCGCCAGCGGTCGGCAATCGGCGTTTTGAACAGAATATTCAGATCTGCCGGGGCCGTTAGCCACGCGTTATCGAGAATTTCTTGTTCCAGTTGACCTTTCTCCCAGGAGGCATAACCCAGAGCCACCAATACGTCAGACGGTTGTTTATCGGTGCCGAGCGTTTCCAGCACATCGCGGGAAGTGGTCATTACCGTGTTGTCTGAAATGCGAATGCTGGAAGCAAAATTGGAGGGCGGAGTATGCAAAATAAACCCGCGATCTTCAGCCAGCGGACCGCCGAGCATAACCGGTTTATCCAGACGGATTGATTCATCACGCGGCTCCGGCGTGATCTTCAGCTTTTCCAGAATCCCTTCAATTTTGAGATTTTCCAGCGGCTTGTTGACGATGATCCCCATTGCACCATTGGTATTATGTTCGCAAATGTAGACCACGGAACGACGGAAAATCGGATCCTGGAGAGCAGGCATGGCAATAAGAAAGTGATGCTGTAAATTCATTGTCAGAGGTTCTGTTTCCTGGTTCAAAAAAGCAACAGCGCCCAGTATGCGTGGAAAGAAGGGCGCTGTCACTCAGAGTCTCAACGAGATCCTTCTCGCTAAGGTGGGTTACTGCTGCTGTAAACGTGCTTCGATGGCATCCATTAACATTCCGGTGATCGACACCGGAAACTCTGCTTCAATCTCACGAATACAGGTTGGGCTGGTGACGTTAATTTCAGTCAGACGGTCGCCGATGATATCCAGACCAACAAAAATCAGCCCTTTTTCTTTCAGCGTCGGCCCGATCTGACGGGCGATTTTCCAGTCACTTTCCGTCAGCGGACGAGGTTCACCGCGACCACCGGCAGCCAGATTGCCACGGGTTTCGCCCCCCTGCGGAATACGCGCCAGGCAGTACGGTACCGGCTCGCCATCCACCACCAGCACGCGTTTGTCGCCATCTTTAATGGCTGGCAGGTAATTTTGCGCCATGCAGTAGCGAGTGCCATGCTCAGTCAGGGTTTCGGCAATCACGCCGAGGTTTGGATCGCCTTCTTTCACGCGGAAAATCGACGCGCCGCCCATACCGTCCAGCGGCTTAAGAATGATGTCGCTGTGTTTCTCCCAGAACGCTTTTAGCTGCGCTTTATTGCGCGTAACCAGCGTTTCTGGCGTTAAGTCAGAGAACCAGGCGGTAAACAGTTTCTCGTTACAGTCGCGCAGGCTCTGCGGCTTGTTAACGATCAGCGTCCCTTTCTCTTCGGCACGTTCCAGAATATAGGTCGCGTAGATAAACTCGGTATCAAACGGCGGGTCTTTACGCATCAGGATCACATCGAGATCGGCCAGCGGCAGATCCTGTTCACCGACGAACGAAAACCACTCTTCGTAGTTCTGCTTCACGTTCAGCGTGCGGGTATGGGCGCGGGCTTCACCATTGATCAGATACAGATCGCCCATCTCCATATAGTGAAGTTCGTAACCACGACGCTGTGCTTCCAGCAACATAGCAAAACTGGAATCTTTCTTGATGTTGATGTTTGCGATGGGGTCCATCACGATGCCGAGCTTGATCATTATTCTTCTCCGTTAGCCCAAATCGCCAAATCGTACTTGTAGCGCGGTAATGGCGGTGAGCGCAGTTGTCTCTGTACGCAAAACGCGAGGTCCCAACAGGATATCAGTAAATTGATAGCGGGCAGTCATGGCAATTTCATCTGCCGATAAACCGCCTTCCGGGCCAATCAGCAGGCGGACGCGTTCAACCGGTAACGGCAACGTATTGATGCTGTTACTGGCGCGCGGGTGAAGATTCAGTTTCAGTCCTTCATCCTGCTCTGCACACCAGGCTTCCAGATCCATCGCTGGACGGATTTCCGGCACCCGGTTACGACCACACTGCTCACAGGCAGCAATTGCAATCTTCTGCCACTGCTGAAGCTTCTTGTTCAGACGTTCACTATCCAGTTTAACGCCGCAGCGCTCAGAAAAAAGTGGCGTAATGAGGCTTACACCGAGTTCGATCGATTTCTGGATAGTAAATTCCATTTTTTCACCACGCGACATCACCTGACCGAGGTGAATATGCAGCGGAGATTCGCGATCGTCGATCTGGCCTTCCAGCACCTTCACTTCCACGCTTTTTTTGCTGGCGCTGGTAATTTCGGCGTCAAAGACCTGGTTGCTACCGTCAAACAATTGCAACGCCTGCCCCGGCCCCATGCGCAGTACGCGCCCGATATGGTTGGCGGCATCTTCGCAAAGCGCGATGTGAGAATGGCTGGTCAGTGGTTCAGGATGATAAATGCGGGGGATACGCATAGTTAAAAATCCGCGTCGTCTCCCCACGCGGTTGTACGCGTGGGGTAGGGGTTAACAAAAAGAATCCCGCTAGTGTAGGTTAGCTCTTTCGCGCCTGGCAAGCGCGTTGCACATACGGGTTATGATTGCCCTGCACCTTCGCGATGCGTTCATCGCGCTCGCACTCCCAGTCGGTAACCGGATACATCTTGTTCCATGCGTTGAACAGCTGCGTTTGCTGGCGAGAGAGTGTCAGGTTGTATTGGTCGCGCATATAGAAGTAGGTGCGCGCAATGGCACCGCGTGCACGCGCTGGTGGTTCGGCAGCTTTTTCTTTGAAATCGACCTTCATGGCGCATTGACCGTACTGGCCTTCACCGCCATTCCACTGGCTGTACATAAAGTTGCCGCGATCGCCATTCACCTCACCGACTGACGGCTGCAGGTTATGCATATCGCTTTCCATCTTGCGATAGACCGGATCTTTAGCGCAGTTTTTACGTCCACCGTCCTGCCAGCACTGGCGCTGGTGACCGAACTGCCAGGCGGGAACGACATGTTCCCACTCTACGCGGCTGGCGCGGTTTTCATTTTTGCGCACCTGATAGCCGCACGATTGCAGATCAACAACGCCTTTTTTGCCCTGCCAGTTAATTTTACATCCGCAATAAAACGTACCGGGCGCGTCAGCGTGGACTTTTACCGCCGCGGCTTTCGCCTGAGAAAAACTATTGATACCTTCGGCCAACGCCGGGCCGGAAAATGCTGCGCTCAGTACCACCGCAGCAATAGACAAATAACGGTACATCACTTACTCCGTGTTAAAACGAGCCAGCAACGTAGCGAAAGCTGTTTTGGTATGCAATCAGCCAGATCAGGAAAGTTCCTGATAGTTCAGATGGTTATTTCGCAACCAGCTGTTCACCGCAGTGAACACAGCGATAGACGGCCTCGCCACGAACTACGCGATTATGGCGGCGTACGGTAAGCTGATGCTCCTGGCACTTGCAGCGGTAGGGGAAGGTGTTGCGACGCACGGATTGCAGTTCGAACTGATGCGTACGACGGGCGGGAACACCCAGCACGTTTTCCATCATCCACTTCCACTCTTTGCCATGTGGCGCTACGCGGCCGAAATGTTTCCATACCAGCAAATGTGCCAGTTCGTGCGGTACCACTTCTTCAATAAAAGCTTCACTGTTTTCCAACAGCAAAACGGGATTGAGGCGAATTTCATAGCTTTCCAGCCAGGCCGTTCCGGCGGAGGTTCCGCGCTGGGTGTAAGAGAGTTTTGGCTCCGGGTAGTTACGCCCTAGCTTCAGGTTGGCCTGGGCGAGTTTTTCCCGCAGGCGACGCATAACGGCCTGTTGGATGGCGATAGGGAGACGGGATGTTTTCATAGCGGCAGAGGATAGAGCGAAGAAAAGATGACTGCAAGAGGTGGCTTCCTCCGCGATGGGAGGAAGCTTGGGGAGATTAATCGTGAGCGCCTATTTCGCGCAGTTTACGACCTTTCATCAGATTACGTTCAATATGTTCCAGCGAAACGTGTTTGGTTTCCGGTACCAGCCACAATGTCAGCAGGATAAACAGTACGTTCAGAGCCGCATACACCCAGAAGGTGTTGGCGTTACCCAGCGTGTTGAGCATGGTCAGGAACGTTGCGCCAACGATCATGTTGGCAATCCAGTTGGTGGCAGTGGAGCAGGTGATGCCAAAATCGCGGCCTTTCAGCGGCTGAATTTCGGAGCACAGTACCCAAATCAGCGGACCGGCACTCATGGCAAAACCGACAATAAACATCAGCAGCATGGCGATGGCGAAATACTGCGCCGACGGAGAGTGAATACCGATATGCATCATTGTACCGAGTACGCCCATGCCAGCAGCCATCACCAGGAAGCCCAGCGTTAGCGTTGGTTTACGTCCCCAGCGGTCAACAAGGCCGATTGCGATAAAGGTGGCAAGTACGTTGGTCAGGCCGACAATCACGGTCCCCCACATTTGCTCGGTAGTGTTGGTATAACCCGCCAGTTCGAAGATTTTCGGCGCGTAATACATGATGACGTTCATCCCGGTGAATTGCTGCATTACCTGCAACAGTACGCCAAGGAACACCGCGCGGCGGAAGTTGCTGTTCTCTTTAAACAGCGCCCAGCCACTCTGTTTAACCTGCAAACTTTCACGGATTTCATCCAGTTCGCGTTTCGCTTCCGCGCTGGTGTCACGCAGGCGTAGCAGCACGCGTTCGGCATCAACAAAACGGCGTTTGGCGGCAAACCAACGTGGGCTGTCTGGCAGGAAGAAGACACCAATCAGCAGCAAAATTGCCGGGATGATAATCACACCCAGCATCCAGCGCCATGCACCGGTGTAGCTGAAGGCGGTATCAGAAAGATAAGCACCGAGGATCCCGATAGTGATCATCAACTGATACATCGAGATCATACTGCCACGAATTTTTTCCGGCGCAATTTCAGAGAGGTACAGCGGTGCGGTATAAGAGGCCACACCCACCGCCAGCCCCAGTAGAACGCGGGAAAGAATCAGTACTTCAACGTTTGGCGCAGCCGCAGAGAACAGCGAACCGGCAACAAACAAAATTGCGCCGATCATCAGGCTCTTTTTGCGCCCGAGTTTAAAGGAGAGCCAGCCGCTGCCCACCGCACCGACTGCCGCACCGAACATCATGGAGCTTACGACCCATTCTTGCGTGTGCGAAGTAATCTGGAATTCATCTGCAATAAACGGCAGTGCGCCAGCAATTACACCGATATCCAGGCCAAAGAGTAATCCCGCCAGAGCGGCAAGGAAGCAGACGAAAAACGTCATTGCCTTGTTTGACCGCCCCTGTTTTTTAGCGTCAGGCATGATGCCCTCCAATATGGTTATTTTTTATTGTGAATTAAGATAGGTGAGTACGACGTAAAAAGATGTGAAGCAAATCACATCAGTGTAATCGCTTACACTAACATTTATCTTAGTTATGATTTAAGTGCATGAAAATAATTGAGTTATATCATCATAGATTAAACGCTGTTATCTGCAATTAAGACTTTACTGAAAAGAAATGTAACAACTGTGAAAACCGAATAATAATATGAAAATATTACAAATCTTTGTCTGTTGTGGTTGGTGTAATCGGTTTCAGTTGTGATGATAATCTGCGGTGAAACGTGATCAGGAAGAATGATGTTATTGTGCGGGCGGTTTTTTTGCCGGATGCGGCGTGAACGCCTATCCAAAAGAAAAAGGCCAGCGCGAGGCTGGCCTTTGAACGCAGGTGAAGAAAGATTACTTCAGACCGGCAGCATCGCGCAGCAGCTGCGCTTTGTCGGTTTTTTCCCACGGGAAATGTTCACGACCAAAGTGACCGTATGCTGCGGTTTCTTTGTAGATCGGGTGCAGCAGATCCAGCATCTGAATCAGACCGTATGGGCGCAGGTCGAAGAACTCACGTACCAGCAGGGTCAGTTGTTCAGAAGGCACTTTCTCAGTACCGAAAGTTTCTACCATGATGGAGGTCGGTTCAGCCACGCCGATTGCGTAGGAAACCTGAATTTCACAACGATCGGCCAGGCCAGCAGCAACGATGTTTTTCGCGACATAACGTGCTGCGTAGGCTGCGGAACGGTCCACTTTTGATGGATCTTTACCAGAGAATGCACCGCCACCGTGACGCGCCATGCCGCCGTAGGTATCAACGATAATTTTACGACCAGTCAGACCGCAGTCACCCATTGGGCCACCGATAACGAAACGACCGGTCGGGTTGATGAAGAATTTGGTGGCAGAAGTCAGCCATTCAGCGGGCAGAATTGGCTTGATGATCTCTTCCATTACCGCTTCTTGCAGCGATTTCTGGTCGATCTCTTCAGAGTGCTGAGTGGAAAGCACGACAGCATCGATACCAACGATTTTGCCGTCGTCATACTGAAAAGTCACCTGGCTTTTCGCGTCCGGGCGCAGCCACGGCAGAGTGCCGTTTTTACGCACTTCAGCCTGACGCTGTACCAGACGGTGTGCATAGGTGATAGGTGCTGGCATCAGCACGTCGGTTTCATTAGTTGCGTAGCCAAACATCAGACCCTGGTCACCCGCGCCCTGTTCCAGCGGATCGGCACGGTCAACGCCCTGGTTGATGTCAGGAGACTGTTTGCCGATAGCGCTCAGAACCGCACAGGAGTTAGCGTCAAAGCCCATGTCGGAATGCACATAGCCAATTTCGCGAACGGTGTTACGGGTGATCTCTTCGATGTCTACCCAGGCGCTGGTGGTGATTTCGCCGCCAACTAAAACCATGCCGGTTTTTACGTAGGTTTCGCAAGCAACGCGTGCTTTCGGATCCTGTTCGAGGATCGCGTCTAAAACGGCATCAGAAATTTGGTCAGCAATTTTGTCAGGATGCCCTTCAGAGACGGACTCGGACGTAAAAAGGTGTTTTGCCATATTTAATATCACCTAAAGAGAATTTGGTTAGCTCAAACTGTTGTGTGGATTTTCTGTGGTAGCGGATCCTACCACGACTCTGCAGGTTAAAAACACTGGCAGTCTGAGTGTTAATCGGTATGGATGGATTAACATCTGGATGGCTATTTTAGGTCAATTCTTCACCCTATTTCCACTTTTTTTTGAATCGTGTCTCATTCTGTTAAAAACGTGGCTGGAAATTTTTCCTGACAATGCCGGCATTCTGCGTATTTATCTTTTGCAATTTTCTGCCATTGTGGGGTATAAAACGCGGCGCGCGGCTTAAATAAAAAGCACACGACGTTTCTTTCGTGTTGCCACTTCCAGCCGGGTTGAAATCAGAGTTTTGGCTTGTGGGTTCGTCTTAACAGGCGGCCGTGGAGGTGATACGAAATAATGAACCGTTGTCTGCTGCTTAACCTGTCTCACCGTTCTGGTGAAGATTCGTTCCCCGCACTCTGCATCTCTGCTTTGCATACCTGCCGATGTTATACCCATCTCGGCGCTTCTCAGGATTCAAGAGCTGGTTACAGTTACTGAGGACTGAACAAGGGCGCTCTTGTAAAAACAAGAGTTTTCTCGTGGTTTCGCCGAACTTTCACACTTACGTTCGGTTATGTGCTTAATAATGTTATGAAAAAGAAACCGGTTGCGCAGTTGGAGCGTCAGCATTCACTGCTGGAAAATCCATGTGCTTATGGGTTGTTATCGCAGTTCCAGGCTGCGATAGTCGTTAACTGTTTTACACTTAATAAAATAATTTGAGGTTCGCTATGTCTGACGACATGTCTATGGGTTTGCCTTCGTCAGCGGGCGAACACGGTGTACTACGCTCCATGCAGGAGGTTGCAATGAGCTCCCAGGAAGCCAGCAAGATGCTGCGTACTTACAATATTGCCTGGTGGGGCAATAACTACTATGACGTTAACGAGCTGGGCCACATTAGCGTGTGCCCGGACCCGGACGTCCCGGAAGCTCGCGTCGATCTCGCGCAGTTAGTGAAAACTCGTGAAGCACAGGGCCAGCGTCTGCCTGCACTGTTCTGTTTCCCACAGATCCTGCAGCACCGTTTGCGTTCCATTAACGCCGCGTTCAAACGTGCGAGGGAATCCTACGGCTATAACGGCGATTACTTCCTTGTTTATCCGATCAAAGTTAACCAGCACCGCCGCGTGATTGAGTCCCTGATTCATTCGGGCGAACCGCTGGGTCTGGAAGCCGGTTCCAAAGCCGAGTTGATGGCAGTACTGGCACATGCTGGCATGACCCGTAGCGTCATCGTCTGCAACGGTTATAAAGACCGCGAATATATCCGCCTGGCATTAATTGGCGAGAAGATGGGGCACAAGGTCTATCTGGTCATTGAGAAGATGTCAGAAATCGCCATTGTGCTGGATGAAGCAGAACGTCTGAATGTCGTTCCTCGTCTGGGCGTGCGTGCACGTCTGGCTTCGCAGGGTTCGGGTAAATGGCAGTCCTCCGGCGGGGAAAAATCGAAGTTCGGCCTGGCTGCGACTCAGGTACTGCAACTGGTTGAAACCCTGCGTGAAGCCGGGCGTCTCGACAGCCTGCAACTACTGCACTTCCACCTCGGTTCGCAGATGGCGAATATTCGCGATATCGCGACAGGCGTTCGTGAATCCGCGCGTTTCTATGTGGAACTGCACAAGCTGGGCGTCAATATTCAGTGCTTCGACGTCGGCGGCGGTCTGGGCGTGGATTATGAAGGTACTCGTTCGCAGTCCGACTGTTCGGTGAACTACGGCCTCAATGAATACGCCAACAACATTATCTGGGCGATTGGCGATGCGTGTGAAGAAAACGGTCTGCCGCATCCGACGGTAATCACCGAATCGGGTCGTGCGGTGACTGCGCATCACACCGTGCTGGTGTCTAATATCATCGGCGTGGAACGTAACGAATACACGGTGCCGACCGCGCCTGCAGAAGATGCGCCGCGCGCGCTGCAAAGCATGTGGGAAACCTGGCAGGAGATGCACGAACCGGGAACTCGCCGTTCTCTGCGTGAATGGTTACACGACAGTCAGATGGATCTGCACGACATTCATATCGGCTACTCTTCCGGCATCTTTAGCCTGCAAGAACGTGCATGGGCTGAGCAGCTTTATTTGAGCATGTGCCATGAAGTGCAAAAGCAGCTGGATCCGCAAAACCGTGCTCATCGTCCGATTATCGACGAGCTGCAGGAACGTATGGCGGACAAAATGTACGTCAACTTCTCGCTGTTCCAGTCGATGCCGGACGCATGGGGGATCGACCAGTTGTTCCCGGTTCTGCCGCTGGAAGGGCTGGATCAAGTGCCGGAACGTCGCGCTGTGCTGCTGGATATTACCTGTGACTCTGACGGTGCTATCGACCACTATATTGATGGTGACGGTATTGCCACGACAATGCCAATGCCGGAGTACGATCCAGAGAATCCGCCGATGCTCGGTTTCTTTATGGTCGGCGCATATCAGGAGATCCTCGGCAACATGCACAACCTGTTCGGTGATACCGAAGCGGTTGACGTGTTCGTCTTCCCTGACGGTAGCGTAGAAGTAGAACTGTCTGACGAAGGCGATACCGTGGCGGACATGCTGCAATATGTACAGCTCGATCCGAAAACGCTGTTAACCCAGTTCCGCGATCAAGTGAAGAAAACCGATCTTGATGCTGAACTGCAACAACAGTTCCTTGAAGAGTTCGAGGCAGGTTTGTACGGTTATACTTATCTTGAAGATGAGTAAGTCCTGTGTTACTTGAATCCGCTTAATTTAGCGGTGATAATCCGCCACAATTTATTGTGACAAATCCAACCCTTCCTCGTCGGGCCTAACGACGCGGAAGGGTTTTTTTATATCGACTTTGTAATAGGAGTCCATCCATGAGCACCTTAGGTCATCAATACGATAACTCACTGGTTTCCAATGCCTTTGGTTTTTTACGCCTGCCGATGAACTTCCAGCCGTATGACAGCGATGCAGACTGGGTGATTACTGGCGTGCCGTTCGATATGGCCACTTCTGGTCGTGCGGGTGGTCGCCACGGTCCGGCAGCGATCCGTCAGGTTTCGACGAATCTGGCCTGGGAACACAACCGCTTCCCGTGGAATTTCGACATGCGTGAGCGTCTGAACGTCGTGGACTGCGGCGATCTGGTATATGCCTTTGGCGATGCCCGTGAGATGAGCGAAAAGCTGCAGGCGCACGCCGAGAAGCTGCTGGCTGCCGGTAAGCGTATGCTCTCTTTCGGTGGTGACCACTTTGTTACGCTGCCGCTGCTGCGTGCTCATGCGAAGCATTTCGGCAAAATGGCGCTGGTACACTTTGACGCCCACACCGATACCTATGCGAACGGTTGTGAATTTGACCACGGCACTATGTTCTATACCGCGCCGAAAGAAGGTCTGATCGACCCGAATCATTCCGTGCAGATTGGTATTCGTACCGAGTTTGATAAAGACAACGGCTTTACCGTGCTGGACGCCTGCCAGGTGAACGATCGCAGCGTGGATGACGTTATCGCCCAAGTGAAACAGATTGTGGGTGATATGCCGGTTTACCTGACTTTTGATATCGACTGCCTGGATCCTGCTTTTGCACCAGGCACCGGTACGCCAGTGATTGGCGGCCTGACCTCCGATCGCGCTATTAAACTGGTACGCGGCCTGAAAGATCTCAACATTGTTGGGATGGACGTAGTGGAAGTGGCTCCGGCATACGATCAGTCGGAAATCACTGCTCTGGCAGCGGCAACGCTGGCGCTGGAAATGCTGTATATTCAGGCGGCGAAAAAGGGCGAGTAAGCACCAGATGCGATGCGCACGGGTAAAACGTGCCATTAATGTCGGATGCGGCGTGAACGCCTTATCCGACCTACGTTCGGCACCCGTAGGCCGGATAAGATGCGCCAGCATCGCATCCGGCAATGCGCACAAGGTAACAAATGTGCCATTCATGTCAGATGCGGCGTGAACGCCTTATCTGACCTACGTTCGACACCACCAGGCTTTACTTAATCCCATCCGCGCTCATGCGATCGCGAATATGCTGGGCGCGTTCGGCGGATGCAGGATGGTCGTCAAACATTGAGCTTTGGCGACCTTCTTCCAGTTTTGCCAGTTTTTCAAAGCTGGTGGCAAGACCTGCCGGGCTGATGCCGCGTTGGCGCAGAAGATCGTAAGAATAATCATCGGCTTCTGCTTCCTGGCGCTGGGAGAATTGCGAATTGACTAATTTCTCGCCCAGATTACCAAGTTGTGATTGAGATAAACTTCCGACAATCCCGCCCGCAGAGGCCGCAGCTACTCGCACGGCATTTGTACCAAGTGCCACCTGCATTCCTTTTTTCACATGGCCTAACGCCACGTGCCCCATTTCGTGACCGATCACCGCTTCGACTTCGTTATCCGTCATCATATCCATCAGCCCGCTATAGACGCGGATACAGCCGTTAGCCATTGCAAAGGCGTTCACATCCTTCGCCATATACACTTTGTAATTTACCGGCTGACCGTTGATATTGTTGCCTAGCGCATTGGCAATAGTTGTCAGACGTTTAGCGTATTCGCTATTGGCTGGCGCAATCGTCGCCTTGCTGTCCATCTCCTGACATGCCTGATCGCTCAGGGTTTTCACCTGCGCATCACTCAAACTGTAAGCCTGAAAAGCTTCCGCTCCTGATGAGAGCAGTCCGTTGGAGTCCATATTCTGGCAACCAGTCAGTACCGTTGCCACGCTCATTGCTACCAATAAGGCGCGAATTTTCATGTTTTCTCTTCCGCACAAGGTCAGGATTATTCTAAAAATGCGCCGTTTGCAGGTGAATCGACGCTCAGTCTCAGTATAAGGAAAAGCGCAGCGGACGGGCGAGTAGATTGCGCAACATGCGAGCATGATCCAGAGATTTCTGAAGCGGCAAAAGGATGTTCCATGTACATGACGCGCGGCTTGCGGTAAATTGTTGGCAAATTTTCCGGCGTAGCCCAAAACGCGCTGTCGTCAAGTCGTTAAGGGCGTGCCCTTCATCATCCGATCTGGAGTCAAAATGTCCTCACGTAAAGAGCTTGCCAATGCTATTCGTGCGCTGAGCATGGACGCAGTACAGAAAGCCAAATCCGGTCACCCGGGTGCCCCTATGGGTATGGCTGACATTGCCGAAGTCCTGTGGCGTGATTTCCTGAAACACAACCCGCAGAATCCGTCCTGGGCTGACCGTGACCGCTTCGTGCTGTCCAACGGCCACGGCTCCATGCTGATCTACAGCCTGCTGCACCTCACCGGTTACGATCTGCCGATGGAAGAACTGAAAAACTTCCGTCAGCTGCACTCTAAAACTCCGGGTCACCCGGAAGTGGGTTACACCGCTGGTGTGGAAACCACCACCGGTCCGCTGGGTCAGGGTATTGCCAACGCAGTCGGTATGGCGATTGCAGAAAAAACGCTGGCGGCGCAGTTTAACCGTCCGGGCCACGACATTGTCGACCACTACACCTACGCCTTCATGGGCGACGGCTGCATGATGGAAGGCATCTCCCACGAAGTTTGCTCTCTGGCGGGTACGCTGAAGCTGGGTAAACTGATTGCATTCTACGATGACAACGGTATTTCTATCGATGGTCACGTTGAAGGCTGGTTCACCGACGACACCGCAATGCGTTTCGAAGCTTACGGCTGGCACGTTATTCGCGACATCGACGGTCATGACGCGGCATCTATCAAACGCGCAGTAGAAGAAGCGCGCGCAGTGACTGACAAACCTTCCCTGCTGATGTGCAAAACCATCATCGGTTTCGGTTCCCCGAACAAAGCCGGTACCCACGACTCCCACGGTGCGCCGCTGGGCGACGCTGAAATTGCCCTGACCCGCGAACAACTGGGCTGGAAATATGCGCCGTTCGAAATCCCGTCTGAAATCTATGCTCAGTGGGATGCGAAAGAAGCAGGCCTGGCGAAAGAATCCGCATGGAACGAGAAATTCGCTGCTTACGCGAAAGCTTATCCGCAGGAAGCCGCTGAATTTACCCGCCGTATGAAAGGCGAAATGCCGTCTGACTTCGACGCTAAAGCGAAAGAGTTCATCGCTAAACTGCAGGCTAATCCGGCGAAAATCGCCAGCCGTAAAGCGTCTCAGAATGCTATCGAAGCGTTCGGTCCGCTGTTGCCGGAATTCCTCGGCGGTTCTGCTGACCTGGCGCCGTCTAACCTGACCCTGTGGTCTGGTTCTAAAGCAATCAACGAAGATGCTGCGGGTAACTACATCCACTACGGTGTTCGCGAGTTCGGTATGACCGCGATTGCTAACGGTATCTCCCTGCACGGTGGCTTCCTGCCGTACACCTCCACCTTCCTGATGTTCGTGGAATACGCACGTAACGCCGTACGTATGGCTGCGCTGATGAAACAGCGTCAGGTGATGGTTTACACCCACGACTCCATCGGTCTGGGCGAAGACGGCCCGACTCACCAGCCGGTTGAGCAGGTCGCTTCTCTGCGCGTAACCCCGAACATGTCTACATGGCGTCCGTGTGACCAGGTTGAATCCGCGGTCGCGTGGAAATACGGTGTTGAGCGTCAGGACGGCCCGACCGCACTGATCCTCTCCCGTCAGAACCTGGCGCAGCAGGAACGAACTGAAGAGCAACTGGCAAACATCGCGCGCGGTGGTTATGTGCTGAAAGACTGCGCCGGTCAGCCGGAACTGATTTTCATCGCTACCGGTTCAGAAGTTGAACTGGCTGTTGCTGCCTACGAAAAACTGACTGCCGAAGGCGTGAAAGCGCGCGTGGTGTCCATGCCGTCTACCGACGCATTTGACAAGCAGGATGCTGCTTACCGTGAATCCGTACTGCCGAAAGCGGTTACTGCACGCGTTGCTGTAGAAGCGGGTATTGCTGACTACTGGTACAAGTATGTTGGCCTGAACGGTGCTATCGTCGGTATGACCACCTTCGGTGAATCTGCTCCGGCAGAGCTGCTGTTTGAAGAGTTCGGCTTCACTGTTGATAACGTTGTTGCGAAAGCAAAAGAACTGCTGTAATTAGCATTTCGGGTAAAAAGGTCGCTTCGGCGACCTTTTTTATTACCTTGATATGTCCGTTTGCGGACAAGCAATAGATAAGGCGTGTTGTAGATCACAAATATTTATATGCAATAAATATCAATTATGTAATATGCATCACGATATGCGTATTGACATTTGTTGTTATATCTATAACTCAATGTTATATAAGAAATTAATAATTCACTGTTTTCAAAACACCGGTTTCCCTGCTCAATTGCTTTCATTAAACCGCACGAGTATTTTATTTTTACCGCCGGACGGTACCCTAAAAATAAAATAAGGATAATTTATGCGGCTTAGTGATTATTTTCCAGAATCATCAATCTCAGTTATACATTCAGCAAAAGATTGGCAGGAAGCTATCGATTTCTCGATGGTATCATTGCTGGATAAAAACTATATCAGCGAGAATTACATTCAGGCAATTAAAGATTCCACCATTAACAATGGCCCTTATTATATTCTCGCACCAGGCGTGGCAATGCCTCATGCGCGACCGGAATGTGGGGCGCTTAAAACCGGGATGTCTTTGACATTACTTGAACAAGGTGTTTATTTTCCGGGGAATGACGAACCAATTAAATTACTCATCGGACTCTCTGCTGCCGATGCCGATTCGCACATTGGCGCTATTCAGGCGTTAAGTGAATTACTGTGCGAAGAAGAAATACTCGAACAACTCTTAACAGCATCATCAGAAAAACAATTAGCGGACATTATCAGCCGCGGATAATTACTCTCTCCTCTACAGGATAATATTATGGAAAACAAGTCTGCTCGTGCAAAGGTCCAGGCTTTTGGGGGCTTTTTGACTGCAATGGTCATCCCCAATATTGGTGCTTTTATTGCCTGGGGTTTTATTACTGCGTTATTTATTCCCACCGGTTGGCTGCCTAACGAACATTTCGCCAAAATTGTCGGCCCGATGATTACCTATTTATTGCCCGTGATGATTGGTTCTACAGGTGGTCATCTGGTCGGCGGTAAACGCGGGGCGGTCATGGGCGGAATAGGTACTATTGGTGTGATCGTTGGCGCAGAGATCCCGATGTTCCTTGGCTCAATGATCATGGGGCCGCTCGGTGGGTTGGTCATAAAATATGTCGATAAGGCACTGGAAAAACGCATACCTGCCGGTTTTGAGATGGTTATCAATAACTTCTCATTAGGTATCGCGGGGATGCTCCTTTGTCTGCTGGGTTTTGAAGTTATCGGCCCGGCGGTGTTAATTGCCAATACTTTCGTCAAAGAGTGTATTGAGGCGCTGGTACATGCGGGTTATCTGCCATTGTTGTCAGTCATCAATGAACCGGCGAAAGTGCTTTTCCTCAATAATGCGATCGATCAGGGCGTCTATTATCCGCTGGGAATGCAACAGGCTTCGGTTAACGGTAAATCCATCTTCTTTATGGTGGCCTCTAACCCAGGTCCGGGCCTGGGGCTGCTGCTGGCGTTTACCTTGTTTGGTAAAGGGATGAGTAAACGTTCTGCGCCCGGGGCGATGATTATTCACTTCCTCGGTGGGATCCACGAACTGTATTTCCCGTATGTGCTGATGAAGCCGCTGACCATTATTGCCATGATTGCGGGCGGTATGTCTGGCACCTGGATGTTTAACTTACTGGACGGTGGTCTGGTGGCTGGCCCAAGTCCGGGGTCTATCTTTGCTTACCTGGCACTGACGCCGAAAGGCTCGTTCCTGGCGACAATTGCCGGTGTTACGGTAGGTACCCTGGTGTCCTTTGCTATTACTTCGCTGATACTGAAGATGGAAAAAACGGTGGAAACGGAGAGCGAAGATGAGTTTGCTCAGTCAGCCAATGCGGTTAAGGCGATGAAACAAGAGGGTGCATTCTCGTTAAGCAGGGTTAAGCGTATCGCCTTTGTTTGCGATGCGGGGATGGGCTCCAGTGCGATGGGCGCGACCACCTTCCGTAAACGCCTGGAAAAAGCGGGGCTGGCAATTGAAGTAAAACATTACGCCATAGAAAACGTGCCTGCGGATGCGGATATCGTCGTTACTCATGCCAGTCTGGAAGGGCGCGTGAAACGTGTGACGGATAAACCACTGATATTGATTAATAACTATATTGGCGATCCAAAACTCGACACTTTATTTAATCAATTAACCGCCGAACATAAACACTGATTACAGAGGTAAAAATGAAAACCAAAGTTGCTGCTATTTATGGCAAGCGGGATGTCCGTCTGCGCGTATTTGAACTGCCAGAAATTACCGATAATGAATTACTGGTGAGTGTAATTTCTGACAGCGTCTGTTTATCGACCTGGAAAGCGGCGTTACTCGGTAGTGAACATAAACGCGTACCCGACGATTTAGAAAATCATCCGGTCATTACCGGGCATGAATGTGCCGGGGTTATTGTCGAAGTGGGTAAAAATCTCACTGGCAAATATAAAAAAGGCCAGCGTTTTGTATTGCAACCGGCGATGGGGTTACCAAGCGGATATTCAGCGGGCTACAGCTACGAATATTTTGGCGGCAATGCCACTTATATGATTATTCCCGAAATCGCCATTAATTTGGGCTGCGTATTACCGTATCACGGCTCTTATTTTGCTGCGGCGTCGCTGGCAGAGCCTATGTGCTGCATTATTGGTGCTTATCATGCCAATTATCACACCACGCAATATGTTTATGAGCATCGCATGGGCGTCAAACCTGGCGGCAATATTGCACTGCTGGCGTGTGCAGGTCCGATGGGCATTGGCGCTATCGATTACGCCATTAACGGCGGCATACAACCGTCGCGGGTGGTGGTGGTCGATATCGACGACAAACGTCTGGCGCAGGTACAGAAGCTGCTGCCGGTGGAACTGGCGGCCAGTAAAGGCATTGAGCTGGTGTATGTGAATACCAAAGGGATGAGCGATCCTGTCCAGATGCTGCGGGCGCTGACAGGAGATGCCGGGTTCGATGACATTTTTGTTTATGCGGCGGTGCCTGCTGTCGTTGAGATGGCTGATGAATTACTGGCGGAAGATGGCTGTCTGAACTTCTTTGCCGGGCCGACGGATAAAAACTTCAAAGTGCCGTTTAATTTCTACAACGTCCATTACAACAGCACGCACGTCGTCGGTACATCTGGCGGTTCAACGGACGACATGAAAGAGGCGATTGCCCTTAGCGCCACTGGGCAGTTACAGCCGTCGTTTATGGTGACCCATATCGGTGGCCTGGATGCGGTGCCAGAAACCGTGCTCAATCTGCCGGATATCCCTGGCGGTAAAAAACTCATTTATAACGGCGTGACCATGCCGCTCACTGCCATTGCCGATTTTGCCGAAAAAGGCAAAACCGATCCGCTGTTTAAAGAGTTGGCGCGGCTGGTTGAGGAAACGCACGGCATCTGGAATGAACAGGCCGAGAAATATCTGCTGGCACAATTTGGCGTTGATATCGGGGAGGCCGCGCAATGATGTCCCTGGCGTGGCCATTATTTCGCGTTACGGAACAGGCAGCGTTGGCTGCCTGGCCGCAAACCGGATGTGGCGACAAAAATAAAATTGATGGCCTGGCGGTCACCGCGATGCGCCAGGCATTAAACGACGTCGCTTTTCGTGGACGAGTGGTTATCGGCGAAGGAGAAATTGACCATGCGCCGATGCTGTGGATTGGCGAAGAGGTGGGCAAAGGCGATGGGCCAGAAGTCGATATCGCGGTTGATCCCATTGAAGGCACGCGGATGGTGGCGATGGGGCAGAGCAATGCGCTGGCGGTCATGGCTTTCGCCCCTCGAGATAGCCTGTTACATGCGCCCGATATGTATATGAAAAAGCTGGTTGTTAATCGGCTGGCGGCGGGCGCGATTGATCTGTCTTTGCCTCTGACGGACAACCTGCGCAACGTGGCGAAAGCGTTAGGCAAACCGCTGGATAAGCTGCGCATGGTTACGCTGGATAAACCGCGCCTGAGTGCCGCGATTGAGGAAGCAACACAGCTGGGCGTGAAGGTTTTTGCCCTGCCGGATGGCGATGTCGCCGCCAGCGTGCTGACCTGCTGGCAGGATAATCCTTACGATGTGATGTACACCATCGGCGGTGCGCCAGAAGGCGTGATTTCTGCCTGTGCCGTTAAAGCATTAGGCGGGGATATGCAGGCCGAGCTGATTGACTTTTGCCAGGCTAAAGGGGATTACACGGAAAATCGGCAGATTGCAGAGCAGGAGCGCAAGCGTTGCAAGGCAATGGGCGTTGACGTTAACCGTGTGTACTTGCTCGATGAACTGGTGAGGGGGAACGATATCCTCTTTAGCGCTACGGGCGTGACGGGCGGTGAGCTGGTGAACGGTATCCAACAGACGGCGAATGGGGTGCGGACGCAGACATTACTGATCGGCGGCGCGGACCAAACGTGTAATATAATAGACTCCCTGCATTGATGGTGATCTATCGGAAGACCAATGGCGACGCTGACAGAAGATGATGTGCTTGAGCAACTGGATGCACAGGACAATTTATTTTCATTTATGAAAACTGCGCATACCATTTTGCTCCAGGGGATACGCCAGTTTCTGCCGTCGCTGTTTGTCGATAACGATGAAGAGATCGTGGAATATGCAGTGAAGCCGTTACTCGCCCAAAGCGGCCCGCTTGACGATATTGATGTTGCACTGCGTTTGATTTATGCGTTGGGGAAAATGGATAAATGGTTGTACGCCGATATCACGCATTTTTCCCAGTTCTGGCATTACCTGAACGAACAGGATGAAACGCCCGGATTTGCCGATGACATGACCTGGGATTTTATCAGCAACGTCAATAGCATAACCCGCAATGCGATGCTCTATGACGCGTTAAAAGCGATGAAGTTCGCTGATTTCTCCGTCTGGTCAGAGGCGCGTTTTAGCGGAATGGTCAAAACGGCGCTGACGCTGGCAGTAACGACCACCTTAAAGGAATTAACGCCGTGAAAATTGAATTAACGGTGAATGGGCTGAAGATACAGGCACAGTACCAGAACGAAGAGATTGAAAATGTACATAAACCGTTGCTGCACATGTTGGCGGCCTTACAGACGGTAAATCCGCAGCGGCGTACGGTGGTTTTTCTTTGCGCTCCGCCGGGGACGGGTAAATCAACCCTAACCACCTTCTGGGAATATCTCGCGCAACAAGACCCGGAACTGCCCGCTATTCAGACGCTCCCGATGGATGGTTTTCACCATTACAATAGCTGGCTGGATGCGCATCAATTGCGCCCCTTCAAAGGCGCACCAGAGACATTTGACGTTGCGAAACTGACGGAAAATCTGCGCCAGGTCGTGGAAGGGGATTGTACGTGGCCGCAGTACGATCGACAAAAGCATGATCCTGTTGAAGATGCGTTGCACGTTACCGCACCACTCGTCATCGTCGAAGGAAACTGGTTGTTACTGGATGATGAAAAGTGGCTGGAGTTGGCATCTTTCTGCGATTTTTCTATTTTTATTCATGCACCTGCTCAAATTCTGCGGGAGCGCTTGATTAGTCGTAAAATTGCGGGAGGATTAACGCGGCAAGTAGCCGAAGCATTTTATGCCCGCACCGATGGCCCCAATGTCGAGCGTGTGCTGATGAATAGCCGTCAGGCCAATCTGATAGTAGAGATGACTGAAGAAGGCCGGTATCACTTCACAAGCTGACAATTTATTCCAGTTATTGTAGGGTTATTATTACGCCAGCCTGGAATAAAGCTTCCCACAAAAGGGGATAAAAGTGTGATGTGAGTCAGATAAATGTCTTCTTCGGCTGGACAAACATTCCTTTTATTCCACGTTTCGCTTATCCTAGCTGAAGCGTTTCAGTCGATTAAATGTTCGACAATTAACCAATCAGTCGCAGTTTGCGACAGGTAAGGTTTCCCCGGACGATTTGCTGGATTACTCTGTCTGGCAAATTTGCTCAGGGAAAACCTTGCAGGAGATCTATGACCGTACGCGTAGCGATAAATGGCTTCGGTCGCATCGGGCGTAATGTGGTTCGTGCTTTGTATGAATCCGGACGCCGGGCGGAAATTACCGTGGTGGCAATCAACGAACTGGCGGATGCTGCGGGCATGGCGCATTTGTTGAAATATGACACCAGCCATGGCCGTTTTGCATGGGAAGTACGACAGGAACGCGATCAACTTTTTGTTGGTGATGACGCCATCCGCGTATTGCATGAACGTTCACTGCAATCGCTCCCCTGGCGTGAACTTGGCGTTGATGTAGTCCTCGACTGCACCGGCGTATATGGCTCCCGCGAGCATGGCGAAGCGCATATTGCCGCCGGGGCCAAAAAAGTGCTCTTTTCACATCCTGGCAGTAACGATCTCGACGCGACCGTTGTTTACGGCGTCAATCAGGATCAACTTCGTGCGGAACACCGCATCGTTTCTAACGCTTCCTGTACCACGAATTGCATAATTCCCGTCATCAAATTGTTAGATGATGCGTACGGTATTGAGTCCGGCACTGTGACCACAATTCACTCCGCCATGCACGATCAACAGGTTATTGATGCATACCATCCTGACCTGCGTCGCACCCGGGCAGCCAGCCAGTCGATCATTCCGGTCGATACTAAACTGGCCGCCGGTATCACACGATTTTTTCCGCAATTTAACGATCGCTTTGAAGCGATTGCGGTACGTGTGCCAACCATAAATGTGACGGCAATCGATTTAAGCGTGACGGTGAAGAAACCTGTAAAAGCCAATGAAGTCAACCTGTTGCTGCAAAAAGCAGCACAAGGTGCATTTCATGGTATAGTTGACTATACGGAATTGCCGTTGGTCTCTGTAGATTTTAACCACGATCCGCACAGTGCCATTGTCGATGGCACCCAAACCCGGGTCAGTGGCGCACACCTGATCAAAACGTTGGTCTGGTGCGATAACGAATGGGGCTTTGCTAACCGAATGCTCGACACGACGTTAGCTATGGCTACTGTTGCTTTCAGGTAAGACGCAAGCAGCGTCTGCAAAACTTTTAGAATCAACGAGAGGATTCACCATGTCTGTAATTAAGATGACCGATCTGGATCTTGCTGGGAAACGTGTATTTATCCGTGCGGATCTGAACGTACCAGTAAAAGACGGGAAAGTAACCAGCGACGCGCGTATCCGTGCTTCTCTGCCGACCATCGAACTGGCCCTGAAACAAGGCGCAAAAGTGATGGTAACTTCCCACCTGGGTCGTCCTACCGAAGGCGAGTACAACGAAGAATTCTCTCTGCTGCCGGTTGTTAACTACCTGAAAGACAAACTGTCTAACCCGGTTCGTCTGGTTAAAGATTACCTCGACGGCGTTGACGTTGCTGAAGGTGAACTGGTTGTTCTGGAAAACGTTCGCTTCAACAAAGGCGAGAAGAAAGACGACGAAACCCTGTCCAAAAAATACGCTGCACTGTGTGACGTGTTCGTAATGGACGCATTCGGTACTGCTCACCGCGCGCAGGCTTCTACTCACGGTATCGGTAAATTCGCTGACGTTGCGTGCGCAGGCCCGCTGCTGGCAGCTGAACTGGACGCGCTGGGTAAAGCACTGAAAGAACCTGCTCGCCCGATGGTGGCTATCGTTGGTGGTTCTAAAGTATCTACCAAACTGACCGTTCTGGACTCCCTGTCTAAAATCGCTGACCAGCTGATTGTTGGTGGTGGTATCGCTAACACCTTTATCGCGGCACAAGGCCACGATGTGGGTAAATCCCTGTACGAAGCTGACCTGGTTGACGAAGCTAAACGTCTGCTGACCACCTGCAACATCCCGGTTCCGTCTGATGTTCGCGTAGCAACCGAGTTCTCTGAAACTGCACCGGCTACCCTGAAATCTGTTAACGATGTGAAAGCTGACGAGCAGATCCTGGATATCGGTGATGCTTCCGCTCAGGAACTGGCTGAAATCCTGAAGAATGCGAAAACCATTCTGTGGAACGGTCCGGTTGGCGTGTTCGAATTCCCGAACTTCCGCAAAGGTACTGAAATCGTGGCTAACGCTATCGCAGACAGCGAAGCGTTCTCCATCGCTGGCGGCGGCGACACTCTGGCAGCAATCGACCTGTTCGGCATTGCTGACAAAATCTCCTACATCTCCACTGGCGGCGGCGCATTCCTCGAATTCGTGGAAGGTAAAGTACTGCCTGCAGTAGCGATGCTCGAAGAGCGCGCTAAGAAGTAAAAAATCACAGGGCAGGGAAACCTGCCCTTGTTTCAGCGCGCTTTTAGAGCACGCAATTTTTCATACTCTAAATAATTCGAGTTGCAGGAAGGCGACAAGAGAGTGAATCCCCAGGAGCTTACATAAGTAAGTGACTGGGGTGAGCGAACGCAGACGCAGCACATGCAACTTGAAGTATGACGAGTATAAGGCCCGACGATACAGGACAAGAGACATGTCTAAGATTTTTGATTTCGTAAAACCTGGCGTAATCACTGGTGATGACGTACAGAAAGTTTTCCAGGTAGCAAAAGAAAACAACTTCGCACTGCCAGCAGTAAACTGCGTCGGTACTGACTCCATCAACGCCGTACTGGAAACCGCTGCTAAAGTTAAAGCGCCGGTTATCGTTCAGTTCTCCAACGGTGGTGCTTCCTTTATCGCTGGTAAAGGCGTGAAATCTGACGTTCCGCAGGGTGCTGCTATCCTGGGCGCGATCTCTGGTGCGCATCACGTTCACCAGATGGCTGAACATTATGGTGTTCCGGTTATCCTGCACACTGACCACTGCGCGAAGAAACTGCTGCCGTGGATCGACGGTCTGTTGGACGCGGGTGAAAAACACTTCGCAGCTACCGGTAAGCCGCTGTTCTCTTCTCACATGATCGACCTGTCTGAAGAATCTCTGCAAGAGAACATCGAAATCTGCTCTAAATACCTGGAGCGCATGTCCAAAATCGGCATGACTCTGGAAATCGAACTGGGTTGCACCGGTGGTGAAGAAGACGGCGTGGACAACAGCCACATGGACGCTTCTGCACTGTACACCCAGCCGGAAGACGTTGATTACGCATACACCGAACTGAGCAAAATCAGCCCGCGTTTCACCATCGCAGCGTCCTTCGGTAACGTACACGGTGTTTACAAGCCGGGTAACGTGGTTCTGACTCCGACCATCCTGCGTGATTCTCAGGAATATGTTTCCAAGAAACACAACCTGCCGCACAACAGCCTGAACTTCGTATTCCACGGTGGTTCCGGTTCTACTGCTCAGGAAATCAAAGACTCCGTAAGCTACGGCGTAGTAAAAATGAACATCGATACCGATACCCAATGGGCAACCTGGGAAGGCGTTCTGAACTACTACAAAGCGAACGAAGCTTATCTGCAGGGTCAGCTGGGTAACCCGAAAGGCGAAGATCAGCCGAACAAGAAATACTACGATCCGCGCGTATGGCTGCGTGCCGGTCAGACTTCGATGATCGCTCGTCTGGAGAAAGCATTCCAGGAACTGAACGCGATCGACGTTCTGTAAGATATTCCTTTCTGCTTATCTCAAGGCCCGCTCTGCGGGTCTTTTTTTCGCCAAAAGCAAAATTGCCTGATGCGCTACGCTTATCAGGCCTACACGTATCCTGCAATATATTGAATTTGCAGGTTTTTGTAGGCCGGATAAGGCGTTCACGCCGCATCCGGCATGACAAAGCGCACATTGATATCTGTCTGAGCCCCGCTCTGCGGGGATTTTTTCGCCAAAAGCAAGGTGATTCAGATGAGAAATCTGTGATCTATTTGGCAAAATTATGCTTTATTGTTTACCCTTGTCAGACTGCCCGTCATAAGGCGGCGGAGTGTATTTCTCCATTTTGAGTCAGTTGAAAAGGAATATTGAATGGAAGATTTGAATGTTGTCGATAGCATAAACGGCGCGGGAAGCTGGCTGGTAGCTAACCAGGCGCTGCTGCTAAGTTATGCAGTAAACATCGTGGCGGCACTCGCGATCATCATCGTTGGTTTGATTATCGCGCGGATGATTTCCAACGCGGTGAATCGCCTGATGATCTCCCGTAAAATCGATGCCACTGTTGCTGATTTTCTTTCTGCATTAGTCCGTTACGGTATTATCGCCTTTACGCTAATCGCTGCACTGGGACGCGTGGGTGTACAAACCGCGTCAGTCATTGCTGTACTCGGTGCCGCAGGCTTAGCTGTTGGTCTGGCTTTGCAGGGGTCACTGTCTAACCTGGCCGCTGGCGTGTTACTTGTCATGTTCCGCCCGTTCCGTGCCGGAGAATATGTTGACCTGGGCGGCGTAGCCGGTACTGTGCTGAGTGTGCAGATTTTCTCCACCACCATGCGTACTGCAGACGGTAAAATTATCGTTATTCCGAACGGTAAAATTATTGCCGGAAATATTATTAACTTCTCCCGCGAGCCAGTTCGCCGTAACGAATTTATTATTGGCGTGGCGTATGATTCCGATATCGATCAGGTTAAGCAGATCCTGACCAATATTATCCAGTCTGAAGATCGCATTTTGAAAGATCGCGAAATGACTGTGCGCCTGAACGAACTTGGTGCATCGTCGATTAATTTCGTGGTCCGCGTCTGGAGCAACAGCGGCGATCTGCAAAACGTGTACTGGGATGTGCTGGAGCGTATTAAACGTGAATTTGATGCCGCCGGTATCAGCTTCCCGTACCCGCAAATGGATGTGAACTTTAAGCGGGTGAAAGAAGACAAAGCTGCGTAATCAACGCTGAGGCCAGATAATACTCTCTGGCCTCTCTCTTATTAGTTTTTCTGATTGCCAATTAATATTATCAATTTCCGCTAATAACAATCCCGCGATATAGTCTCTGCATCAGATACTTAATTCGGAATATCCAACGTGTTTTCTTATTACTTTCAAGGTCTTGCACTTGGGGCGGCTATGATCCTACCGCTCGGTCCACAAAATGCTTTTGTGATGAATCAGGGCATACGTCGTCAGTACCACATTATGATTGCCTTACTTTGTGCTATCAGCGATTTGGTCCTGATTTGCGCCGGGATTTTTGGTGGCAGCGCGTTATTGATGCAGTCGCCGTGGTTGCTGGCGCTGGTCACCTGGGGCGGCGTAGCCTTCTTGCTGTGGTATGGTTTTGGCGCTTTTAAAACAGCAATGAGCAGTAATATTGAGTTAGCCAGCGCCGAAGTCATGAAGCAAGGCAGATGGAAAATTATCGCCACCATGTTGGCAGTGACCTGGCTGAATCCGCATGTTTACCTGGATACTTTTGTTGTACTGGGCAGCCTTGGCGGGCAACTTGATGTGGAACCAAAACGCTGGTTTGCACTCGGGACAATTAGCGCCTCTTTCCTGTGGTTCTTTGGTCTGGCTCTTCTCGCAGCCTGGCTGGCACCGCGTCTGCGCACGGCAAAAGCACAGCGCATTATCAATCTGGTTGTGGGATGTGTTATGTGGTTTATTGCCTTGCAGCTGGCGAGAGACGGTATTGCTCATGCACAAGCCTTGTTCAGTTAGGCGCTATCTGATGGAAAAATAAAACAGAGGCGCTAAGCTTGCCTCCAGAGGTCCTGAATTTTGGGCAAGTCAATTAACACGGAGAGACTAACGTGAAGTTCAAAGTTATCGCCCTGGCGGCATTAATGGGTATTAGCGGGATGGCAGCGCAGGCTAACGAATTGCCGGATGGACCGCATATTGTCACCTCCGGTACGGCAAGCGTGGATGCGGTGCCAGACATTGCCACTCTTGCGATTGAAGTTAACGTGGCCGCGAAGGATGCCGCTACTGCCAAGAAACAGGCAGATGAGCGCGTCGCACAATACATTTCCTTCCTTGAACTCAATCAGATCGCGAAAAAAGATATCAGCTCAGCGAACTTACGCACCCAGCCAGATTATGATTATCAGGATGGTAAAAGTATCCTTAAAGGCTACCGCGCTGTGAGAACGGTGGAAGTCACGCTCCGTCAGTTAGACAAACTGAATTCCTTGCTGGATGGCGCGCTGAAGGCGGGTCTTAACGAAATTCGTTCTGTGTCGCTGGGCGTGGCGCAGCCGGATGCCTATAAAGACAAAGCGCGTAAGGCAGCGATTGATAACGCGATTCATCAGGCGCAGGAACTGGCGAACGGCTTTCATCGTAAACTGGGGCCGGTATATAGCGTGCGCTACCATGTTTCCAACTATCAGCCCAGCCCAATGGTGCGGATGATGAAAGCCGATGCCGCGCCGGTGTCCGCCCAGGAAACTTACGAGCAGGCCGCTATTCAGTTTGATGATCAGGTCGATGTGGTCTTCCAGTTAGAACCTGTGGATCAACAACCCGCTAAAACACCTGCAGCACAATAATATTTGTAGCCCGACGTATTCGTCGGGCTAATGCCTTTACCCGATATTGCCTCCTTTTTCTGTAATTTTCTGTAAAACCATGACGTAATCACCTATCTTTGCTCGCGGTTTCATCAAGGATAGGCTGACTGAAACGGTTAAGCGGACAAGGATGCGGGGGAGGGGGATGGACATTTTTATTTCGAAAAAGATGCGCAATTTCATTTTATTAGCGCAAACCAATAATATTGCCCGGGCGGCAGAAAAAATCCATATGACGGCTTCGCCATTTGGTAAAAGCATTGCCGCGCTGGAAGAACAAATTGGCTATACGCTATTTACCCGCAAAGATAATAATATCAGCCTCAATAAAGCCGGACAGGAACTGTATCAAAAACTGTTCCCGGTTTATCAACGGCTTTCTGCGATTGATAATGAAATCCATAACTCAGGGCGTCGTTCACGAGAAATTGTGATTGGCATAGATAATACTTATCCGACAATTATTTTCGATCAGTTGATTAGTCTCGGAGATAAGTATGAAGGCGTGACCGCCCAGCCAGTTGAGTTCAGCGAAAATGGCGTTATCGATAATCTTTTTGACCGCCAGTTAGATTTTATTATCTCCCCACAGCATGTATCTGCACGAGTTCAGGAACTGGAAAACCTGACTATCAGTGAACTACCACCGCTGCGATTAGGCTTTCTCGTTTCTCGCCGTTATGAAGAGCGACAAGAGCAAGAGCTGCTTCAGGAGCTGCCCTGGCTACAAATGCGCTTTCAGAACCGGGCCAACTTCGAAGCAATGATTGATGCGAATATGCGACCTTGTGGGATCAATCCAACCATTATTTATCGTCCCTACAGTTTTATGGCCAAAATCAGCGCCGTGGAGCGCGGACATTTTCTGACGGTGATCCCGCATTTTGCCTGGCGACTGGTGAATCCGGCAACGCTGAAATATTTTGATGCACCGCACAGGCCGATGTATATGCAGGAATATCTTTATTCAATCAGAAATCATCGTTATACCGCCACGATGCTTCAGCATATTGCTGAAGATCGTGACGGGACGAGTCATTAACCCAGCATCGAGCCGGTTGCAATTAAATTACGGTGTAAGTCGAAGACGTGGCTAAGATCGTGGTGAATATGTCCGCCAGGCGCATTTTCCAGATAGCGATGCAGATAATCCCGATACATAGGATGTGCACAATTATCAATGATAGTGCGGGCGCGTTGAAGCGGGGAAAGACCGCGCAGATCGGCGATCCCTTGTTCGGTGATGATCACTTTGACGCTGTGTTCGCTGTGATCAACATGGCTGCACATTGGCACGACGGTTGAGATCTTGCCTTCTTTAGCAATCGACGGGGCCATAAAGATCGACAGATACGCGTTGCGTTCAAAATCACCGCTGCCGCCGATGCCGTTCATCAGATCGACCCCGGCTACGTGTGTTGAGTTGGCATGCCCGTAAATATCAAACTCCAGGCCGACGTTCAGAGCGATGACGCCCAGACGACGGATGATTTCCGGGTTATTGGAAATCTCCTGCGGACGCAACACAATGCGGCTGGCAAAGTAATCCATATTGTCGTAAATCTTGCGCAGGGAATCGGCCGAGATTGTCAGGCTGGAGGCGCTGGCCCCGCTGATTTTGCCGGTTTCCAGTAAATGCACCACCGATTCCTGTAGCACTTCCGAATACATCATAAACGGAGGAATTACCGGGTTTTCCCCCAGACGCGCCATTACCGCATTATTGATATTGCCCACGCCACTTTGCAGCGGCAGAAATTCCGGCGGAATACGCCCATGCGCCATTTCCTGCAATAAGAACGTGACCACGTTATCGGCAATCTGCTGGCACATGGGATTTTGCTTATCCAGCATATTACCGGCGTCGGGCAAGTTGGTTTCCACGACGGCGACAATCTTTTTCGGATCGATTTGCACATAGCGGGTACCGACGCGATCCATTGCATGGAAGATCGACACGCTATTGCGCCGCGGTGGCGCGCCAGGAATCACAATATCCGCCAGTTCTGCAACGCGCGGATCGTGATAGTGATTGAGTTCAATGATCACTTTCTTCGCCCGCAGCAGCCAGGTCGGCGCATTACCGATCCCGCTGGTTAACCAGACTCGACCATCCGGTGCCAGTGCCGATGCTTCAATGACGGCAACATCAATGTCGCCGAAGAAACCGTAATTGACCATTTGCGCCACTTCGCTCAAATGCAGGTCAACGAAACTCACCGCGCCCTGATTGATCTTTTTACGTAAACCGGACGATGTTTGATATGGCGCACGCCAGGAAACAGCATCGGCGTCAGAAAGTACATCGTCAGCGGCGGCGCTGATTGACGCACCCGTCAGAAGGCGAATTTGATACGGCTTTTTGGCCTCATGCTGTTCGTTAGCTCTGCGGGCAATCGCGGTGGGTAGGGCTTTCGGCGAACCCGCCGGGGTAAAGCCGCTAAATGCCACCATGTCGTTATGCTGGATAATTTCTGCCGCTTCATTGGCGGTCATCCTTGTCCACTGAGTTTCCATTTTTACTCCTTCGTTCGCAGGGATTAATGACCAACGAAATTAGGTTTACGTTTTTCGAGGAAAGCGTTCATCCCTTCCTGGTAATCTTCGCTGTCATACACCGCGCGGCGCATCCCCTGAATACGTTCAAATTCATCGGAGTTCATGGTGTGTGCTTCGCCCAGTACACGCAGCTCTTCTTTGATAACGGCAATGGCTAACGGCGCTTTCTCAGAGATGTGGTGCGCCATTTGTAAGGTGAAATCTTCCAGTTCTTCCACTTCCACAACATGGTTGAAGATGCCGACAGCCAGCGCGCGCTGGGCGGTGATTGGCGAAGCGGTAAAAATCAGCTCTTTGACAATGTGGAAGCCCGCGTCGCGGGTCAGGTTGTGAATGCCGACCAGGTTATACGGGACGCCGAGGTTTACAGGCGTCATTGAGAAGGTTGAGGTACTGGCGGCGATGATCAGATCGGAACTCATGATCATTTCAAATGCGCCACCCCAAACACTACCTTCCACCATCGAAATGATCGGTTTCGGGAATTTTTGGATCATGCGGGTGATTTGACGCAATGGATCATCATAGGAGAGCGGATCGCGACCGCCAGACGGCAGTTCGTGAATATCGTGACCTGCGGAGAAGACTTTGGATCCACTCGGTGCGCGCAAAATGATACAGCGAATTTCCGGCCGGTTGAGATCGCTTAACGCCTGCATAAGATCATCAATAAAGACTTTACTTAAGGCATTAAGTTTTCGGCCATAGTTAAACTCAATGACCGCCACTTTGTTGATAGTGACAACGTTAACATACTGATAAGACATAAAAATTCCTTTAATCAAAATATTGCGTCTGGATAAATTCACTGAGCTGCCGCAGGCCGGTGCGCGGTGAGAGCGTATTGTTTTTGACCGCTAAAAGCGTCTGGCGGTAATAGCGATCGAAATCTTCATTCGCGAACAGGTGATTCAGTACTTCTTCTTCGGTCTGCTTACGCAGCCATTCCACCGATTGTTGTTGCCGCACTTGTTGTAAACGACCACTGGCAGTTAGCGCGGTTTTGAAGTCGATGATGGCGTGCCAGATCTCATCGATTCCACGTTTTTCCAGTGCGCTACAAGTCAGAACCCGTGGCTGCCATTCGTCGTATTTACGTCGCAGAATATGCAGGGCACTCTCGTACATATGCCGGGCAATGGCGACATTGGTATGGTTATCGCCATCGTCTTTGTTGATAACGATCAGATCAGCCACTTCCATCAGCCCTTTTTTAATGCCCTGCAGATCATCGCCGCCACCGGCAATTTGCAACGAGATAAAACAGTCCACCATGCGGGCGACTTCTGTTTCCGACTGCCCGACGCCAACCGTTTCGACAATCACTACGTCATAACCCGCTGCTTCGCATAACAGCATTAATTCCCGCGCTCGCTGACTGGCACCGCCCAGATGACCGGAGGATGGTACCGGGCGAATAAACGCCGCTTCGGCACGCGCCAGGTCATTCATGCGGGTTTTATCCCCGAGAATGCTACCGCCAGTGACCGGGCTGCTGGGATCGACCGCAATAACCGCGACCTTTAATCCCTCTCGAATCAACAACATGCCAAAGGCCTCAAGAAAGGTACTTTTCCCCGCGCCGGGGGTGCCGGTAACGCCCAGTCGCAGGGTGTTACCGCAGTACGGCATAATGGCATCAAGCAGCTGCGTACTTAGTGCCTGATGACGCGGGTGACGGCTTTCCACCAGCGTCATGGCCTGGGCGAGTGTGGCACGCTCACCCTGACGTAAGCGGCGAATACTTTCTGCCAGCGTGGCTTCATTAATCATGATGCTGGCTTATCAGATTCAGTACGTCGCGCACACTGTCGAGCATAGGTGTACCTGGACCATAAATCGCCGCCACGCCGCGCTCTTGCAGGAAGGCGTAATCCTGCGGCGGAATGACGCCACCCGCGACCACGCAGATATCTTCGCGTCCCCATTTTTTCAGCGCTTCGACCAGTTCCGGGATCAGCGTTTTATGACCGGCAGCCAGTGAGGATGCGCCCACTACGTGAACGTCGTTTTCTACGGCCAGGCGGGCGATCTCTTCAGGTGTAGAGAACATCGGGCTTAAATCTACGTCGAAACCGAGATCGGAATAGGCGCTGGCGATCACTTTCGCGCCGCGATCGTGTCCATCCTGGCCCATCTTAGCGATCAGAATGCGCGGGCGACGACCATTGTCGGCAAGGAACTGCTCCGTTTGCGCAACAATGGCATCGAACTCGGAGGCCGATTTCTCAGACTGATGATAGCTTTGCGCAATCACGCCGGTAACACACTGGCTTGGCACCAGATAACGGTCGAAAGCGACTTCCAGCGCATCGGAAATTTCACCCAGGGTGGCGCGAACGCGAGCGGCATTAACAGCGGCAGCCAGCAGGTTTTCGTTATGCTGTGCGGCGTGAGTCAGGGCGTTCAACGCGGCGGTTACGGCGGCATCATCACGGGTGGCGCGAATGCGTTCCAGCGAAGCAATTTGCTCGTTACGCACCATCACGTTGTCGATCTCAAGTACATCGGTTTCGTCTTCGTGATCCAGTTTGTACTTGTTGACACCAACGATGACACGCTTGCCCTGGTCGATCAGCGACTGTTCGCGCGCTGAGGCCTCTTCGATCATTCGTTTTGGCAGACCTGCTTCGATCGCTTTCGCCATGCCACCGGCTTCGTCGATCTGTTGGATAATAGCTCTGGCTTGTTTGACGATTTGATCGGTCAGCGACTCAATGTAATAGGATCCGGCCAGTGGATCGACGGTGCGGCAGAGTTCTGATTCTTCCTGGATGATGATCTGGGTGTTGCGGGCAATGCGTGCTGAGAAATCGGTAGGCAAACCAAGCGCTTCGTCAAAGGCGTTGGTATGCAGTGACTGAGTACCGCCCAGCGTCGCAGCCAGCGCTTCAATGGTGGTGCGGATAACGTTGTTATACGGATCCTGTTCAGTCAGGCTCCAGCCTGAGGTCTGGCAGTGGGTACGCAGCGCCAGTGATTTCGGGTCCTGTGCGCCAAATCCACTGACCGCTTCGCTCCATAAATAACGTGCCGCACGCAACATGGCGACGTTCATAAACAGATCCATGCCGATGCCGAAGAAGAACGACAGGCGAGGAGCGAAGTCATCAATTTTCAGTCCGGCAGAGATTGCTGCTTTGATGTACTCAATCCCATCAGCGAGCGTAAATGCTACCTGCTGCACGCAGTTGGCACCCGCTTCACCCATGTGGTAACCGCTGATACTGATGGTATTAAATCGCGGCATGTTGCCGGAACACCAGGCGATGATGTCGGCGATAATGCGCATTGACGGTTTTGGTGGGTAAATATAGGTGTTGCGGCAGAGGTACTCTTTGAGAATATCGTTTTGAATGGTGCCGGTCAGTTTATCAGGTGTAACACCTTGCTCTTCTGCGGCGACGATATAAAACGCCAGTACTGGTAGCACTGCGCCATTCATGGTCATCGAAACCGACATTTTATCCAGCGGGATCTGGTCGAACAGGACTTTCATATCTTCCACGGTGTCGATAGCGACGCCCGCTTTGCCGACGTCGCCCGCCACGCGCGGGTTATCGGAGTCGTAGCCACGGTGGGTGGCAAGGTCAAACGCAACGGAAAGACCTTTTTGCCCGGCGGCCAGGTTACGGCGATAAAAAGCGTTGGACTCTTTTGCTGTTGAAAAACCAGCATACTGACGGATGGTCCACGGTTGGGCGGTATACATAGTGGCACGCGGGCCACGAACGTAGGGCGGCAAACCAGGAAGGGTACCTGTCACCTCCAGATTATCGAGATCGGCTTCGGTATACAGCGGCTTGATGGCGATCCCTTCCGCGGTTTGATGAACCAGCGAGTCGACAGTTTTCTCCCGACGGCTCAATTCCTTGTTGGCAAGCTGTTGCCACTCCTGCACGTTAGACATTATTTGCTCCGTAAAACGCAATCAAAATGAGGGTATTTGCGCCTACGGTGAGCTTTTTACGTGGGTTTGTCGCCAGCAAAAAAAATGCATTCAGACGTCGTTTTTTGCCGCCTGAGATTTGTCTATTTTGTGATGTGATTCAAGGAATACAAAAAGAAGTGAGGACAACGCCTGATATGTGCTATCAGGCATTATTTGATGGATTAATCCTGACGAAGGACTTTGTGACCATAATCGAGTAACGCATCAGTGACTTTACGCATCATGCGGCTTTCAGGAGCAAAGCGGTGCCAGTAGAGCATCCGTCGTTGAAATAGCCCAGGCGTTAAGTCAATCAGTTCACCGCTGGCCAGCTCTTTCTCGATTTGCAGGTGCGGGATCATACAGCAGGTGGTGCCCTGGCGAGCAAGTTGTACGAACGCTTCTGAAGAATTAACGATATGGCAGGGCACGCTGCCTGGAGGCAGATCGAAGTTTTGCTGCAAAAAGGCCTGGTGCATATCGTCAAGATGGTCAAACGCGACCACTGGCGCTTTCAGTAATGCCGAACGCGTTACGCCGTTAGGGAAATATTTTTCGGCAAAGGGTTTTGAGCTGACGAACAGATAGTCGAGCGCACCAAGTTTATCGACAAGACAACTCGGCAGCGCCTGATGTTGAATACTCACCGCGCCGACCACTTCGCCGCGGCGCAGACGTTCCTGAGTGCGGGTTTCATCTTCTACCTGCAAGTTGAGGCGGATAGGCGAATCAGCCAACACAGGAGCCAGTGCAGGAAGCAACCACGTCGCCAGACTGTCGGCGTTGACCGCCAGTGAAAGCAGCAGCGGAGTCGAACCGGTTTGTTCATCGCCCAGCCACTCTTCTTCCAGCAACTCCACCTGGCGCAGCAGTGCCAGCAGTTTTTGCCCTTGTTCCGTCGGGCGCGGCGGTACGGTACGCACCAACAGCGGCTGCCCGAACATATTTTCCAGTTGCTTAATGCGCTGTGAGACGGCTGATTGTGTAATGCACAGCTTTTGTGCCGCGCGCTCAAATCCTCGTTCACGTATCACCGCATCCAGTGCCTGTAATGTTCTGTAGTCCGGGCGTTTCATTGCTGTTGTCTGCTCCTGGTAAATGCTTTTTCCTGCACTATGACACAATTTTGTGTCAGGTTGCATATACCGAAGCCGTCGGCGGGTAACATTTGTATCCGTGGTTAAAAGCGCAGCTTAAAAGATCAGGGATTTGCGCTAATGCATTTCGCTCAGCGAGTTCGCGCCCTGGTTGTGTTGAATGGCGTGGCGTTATTGCCTCAATTTGCCTGTAAACAGGGGCTTGCGAACGGTGAACTGGTGCGCCTGTTTGCACCGTGGAGCGGCATACCCAGACCGTTGTATGCTTTATTTGCGGGGCGAAAGGGGATGCCTGCCATTGCGCGATATTTTATGGATGAGTTAACCACGCGGCTTGCCAACGGGGTCTGAATCGCTTTTTTTGTATATAATGCGTGTGAAATTTCATACCACAGGCGAAACGATCATGACGCAGGATGAATTGAAAAAAGCAGTAGGATGGGCGGCACTTCAGTATGTTCAGCCCGGCACCATTGTTGGTGTAGGTACAGGTTCCACCGCCGCACACTTTATTGACGCGCTCGGTACAATGAAAGGCCAGATTGAAGGGGCCGTTTCCAGTTCAGATGCTTCCACTGAAAAACTGAAAAGCCTCGGCATTCACGTTTTTGATCTCAACGAAGTCGACAGCCTTGGCATCTACGTTGATGGCGCAGATGAAATCAACGGCCACATGCAAATGATCAAAGGCGGCGGCGCGGCGCTGACCCGTGAAAAAATCATTGCTTCGGTTGCAGAAAAATTTATCTGTATTGCAGACGCTTCCAAGCAGGTTGATATTCTGGGTAAATTCCCGCTGCCAGTAGAAGTTATCCCGATGGCACGTAGTGCAGTGGCGCGTCAGCTGGTGAAACTGGGCGGTCGTCCGGAATACCGTCAGGGCGTGGTGACCGATAATGGCAACGTGATCCTCGACGTCCACGGCATGGAAATCCTTGACCCGATAGCGATGGAAAACGCCATAAATGCGATTCCTGGCGTGGTGACTGTTGGCTTGTTTGCTAACCGTGGCGCGGACGTTGCGCTGATTGGCACACCTGACGGTGTCAAAACCATTGTGAAATGATCTGACGGGGGAACCTCCCCCGTTAAAAAAATTCTCTTCATTAAATTTGGTGACATGTGTCACGCTTTTACCAGGCAATTGTCGATTGCTCTAAATAAATCCTCTAAACCAGCATATTCATCCAAGAATTACCTTTGCGTGATATTTCCTCAACATCGCGACGCAAACGTTCATATTGCCGCAATATTATTTTTTGATATGTTGAAAGGCGGATGCAAATCCGCACACAACATTTCAAAAGACAGGATTGGGTAAATGGCAAAGGTATCGCTGGAGAAAGACAAGATTAAGTTTCTGCTGGTAGAAGGCGTGCACCAAAAGGCGCTGGAAAGCCTTCGTGCAGCTGGTTACACCAACATCGAATTTCACAAAGGCGCGCTGGATGATGAACAATTAAAAGAATCCATCCGCGATGCCCACTTCATCGGCCTGCGATCCCGTACCCATCTGACTGAAGACGTGATCAACGCCGCAGAAAAACTGGTCGCTATTGGCTGTTTCTGTATCGGAACAAACCAGGTTGATCTGGATGCGGCGGCAAAGCGCGGGATCCCGGTATTTAACGCACCGTTCTCAAATACGCGCTCTGTTGCGGAGCTGGTGATTGGCGAACTGCTGCTGCTATTGCGCGGCGTGCCGGAAGCCAATGCTAAAGCGCACCGTGGCGTGTGGAACAAACTGGCGGCGGGTTCTTTTGAAGCGCGCGGCAAAAAGCTGGGTATCATCGGCTACGGTCATATTGGTACGCAATTGGGCATTCTGGCTGAATCGCTGGGAATGTATGTTTACTTTTATGATATTGAAAATAAACTGCCGCTGGGCAACGCCACTCAGGTACAGCATCTTTCTGACCTGCTGAATATGAGCGATGTGGTGAGTCTGCATGTACCAGAGAATCCGTCCACCAAAAATATGATGGGCGCGAAAGAAATTTCACTAATGAAGCCCGGCTCGCTGCTGATTAATGCTTCGCGCGGTACTGTGGTGGATATTCCGGCGCTGTGTGATGCGCTGGCGAGCAAACATCTGGCGGGGGCGGCAATCGACGTATTCCCGACGGAACCGGCGACCAATAGCGATCCATTTACCTCTCCGCTGTGTGAATTCGACAACGTCCTTCTGACGCCACACATTGGCGGTTCGACTCAGGAAGCGCAGGAGAATATCGGCCTGGAAGTTGCGGGTAAATTGATCAAGTATTCTGACAATGGCTCAACGCTCTCTGCGGTGAACTTCCCGGAAGTCTCGCTGCCACTGCACGGTGGGCGTCGTCTGATGCACATCCACGAAAACCGTCCGGGCGTGCTAACTGCGCTGAACAAAATCTTCGCCGAGCAGGGCGTCAACATCGCCGCGCAATATCTGCAAACTTCCGCCCAGATGGGTTATGTGGTTATTGATATTGAAGCCGACGAAGACGTTGCCGAAAAAGCGCTGCAGGCAATGAAAGCTATTCCGGGTACCATTCGCGCCCGTCTGCTGTACTAATTCCCCTTCTCTGAAAATCAACGGGCAGGTCACTGACTTGCCCGTTTTTTTATCCCTTCTCCACACCGTTGCCGCGTTGCGCATTCTACTTTGCGAGTCTGCTCCAGAAAATAAATCAAAGTCAGATCAATGCGTTGTGTTTATTTAATGGGGATTTACGATGGCAGGGCAGCATGGGGCTGTAACGGTAAAGCCCTCACCGAAGCGAGGGCTTGAAGGAGAAGGGTTATGATGCGACTTGTCATCATACTGATTGTACTGTTACTCATAAGTTTCAGCGCTTATTAACAGTCAGTCTCAGGGGAGGAGCAATCCTCCCTTACCCTTACTCACTAAATTAGGTCAAAGAATCAACGATGTCAATCAGGGCGATGCGGGTGTATCGCCCTTACCACTCCCAGACTTTCGACGGTGTAACCACCGCAGGAAGAGGGATATCCCACTCTTCAACGGGGAGTTTTTCCACCAACTGACAATCATGCGCATAACCCACCGGTTGCGTTTTATAGTGCTGCCAGTTTTGTAAGGTCCGATCATAAAAACCACCGCCCATTCCCAGGCGCTGACCGTACTCATCAAAGGCGACCAGCGGTGTGATCAGCACGTCTAATCGGGAAAGGGGTAGCACGTCACGCACATCCAATTTTGGCTCATGGATCTTCAACCTGTTCATCACCAGTTCGCTTTGCGGATGGTAATTCAGGAACAGCAAATTACCGGCACTAAAGGGATGCAAAACTGGAAGATATACGCGCTTACCGGCGCGCCAGAGTTGTTCTATGAGTGGCTGGGTGTCGAGTTCGCCATCAAAAGAGAGGAATACAGCGACCGTATGTGCCATCACCACCGGGGGATAAGTCATCATCCGGGTAGCGGCTTGTTGACCCATTTCCTGCTGTTGTTCCGGCGTTAACGCACGACGACGTTGCCGAATCATTTTGCGGATTTCTTGTCGGGATAATGTCAGTGGGAGTTCTGGTAGTTGCGTCATGGCTGGTGCCAGATAAGAAGGGAATCTCCGAGATGCCGCCGCAGGCTGTAACCCTTGAACCCTTGGTTCAAGGTGAATGTGTCGTCGCAGTTTTAAGGCTTCTCGGACGGACCGAGCATGCTCACCAACCGCGGAGCGCCACATTCTTGTGGTATGAAATATCGGCTCAGGGGACTGGCCCGCTTGCGAACATCTCAGAGAAATTTTGTCTTCACGGTTACTCTACCACAGTAAACCGAAAAGTGTCATTCAAAGTTTTGGTTAGTTTTTTCGGTGATGCGACCTTGTTCAAGTAACGCTTGTTCTATGGTCTGCTGCAGCATCCGAATACGCTGTTCCATACTTGCCGCGTAGTCACGAGTCTTTGCTTTTTCTTGCGCTAACTCATAGCTGATATTCAATGCGGCAATGAAGACCAACTGTTCAGTATTTGTGACTCTAGTGCGTTCTTTCAGATCTTGCAACCGTTGGTTCAGATCGTCCGCTGCCTGATTCAACGCATCCCTTTGGTCAGGCGGGCAGTTCACACGCAGTGAACGGCCAAAAATTTGGATATCGACGGGTTGTGCAGACATGCCACCTTCCTGCTGATTGACTGCGCTGCCTTCGTCTTTAGACCCATGGTCTGCGAAGGGGCGACACTATAGCTACCCTGATGAGAAGAGACAAGCCCTTTTCTGGTCCACCAGGGCCCAAAGTGGTAGCATATCATGAATATTCCTCCCTTTGACGACGAATGCTTATGTCTATACAGAACGAAATGCCTGGTTACAACGAAATGAACCAGTATCTGAACCAACAAGGGACGGGTCTGACCCCAGCTGAGATGCATGGTTTAATCAGCGGGATGATATGTGGCGGTAACGATGACAGCTCATGGCTACCGCTACTTCACGACCTGACGAACGAAGGCATGGCTTTCGGTCATGAGCTGGCACAGGCACTGCGTAAAATGCACTCTGCCACCAGCGATGCCCTGCAGGATGACGGCTTCCTTTTTCAGCTTTATCTGCCTGATGGCGATGATGTCAGCGTTTTCGATCGGGCTGATGCATTGGCAGGTTGGGTCAATCACTTCCTGCTTGGTCTTGGCGTTACGCAACCGAAGCTGGATAAAGTGACCGGCGAAACCGGTGAAGCTATCGACGATCTGCGTAACATTGCGCAACTGGGTTACGACGAAGACGAAGATCAGGAAGAGCTTGAAATGTCGCTTGAAGAGATCATCGAATACGTTCGTGTTGCCGCGCTGTTATGCCACGACACCTTTACTCATCCGCAACCGACCGCGCCAGAAGTACAAAAACCGACTCTACACTAAAAACAAAAAACGTAAGGAGAGTGTTATGAGTGAGATATCCCGGCAAGAGTTTCAGCGTCGCCGTCAGGCCCTGGTGGAGCAAATGCAACCCGGCAGCGCCGCGCTGATTTTTGCTGCACCAGAAGTAACACGTAGCGCCGACAGCGAATACCCCTATCGTCAGAACAGTGACTTCTGGTACTTCACCGGCTTTAACGAACCGGAAGCGGTGCTGGTGCTGATTAAAAGCGATGACACTCATAACCACAGCGTTCTGTTTAACCGCGTTCGCGACCTGACGGCGGAGATCTGGTTTGGCCGTCGCTTAGGCCAGGATGCCGCGCCAGAGAAACTGGGCGTTGACCGCGCACTGGCATTCAGCGAAATCAATCAGCAACTTTATCAACTACTTAACGGCCTGGATGTGGTTTACCATGCCCAGGGCGAATATGCATATGCTGATGTAATCGTGAACAGTGCGCTGGAAAAACTGCGTAAAGGTTCGCGGCAAAATCTCACCGCACCGGCAACGATGATCGACTGGCGTCCTGTTGTTCATGAAATGCGCCTGTTCAAATCGCCAGAAGAGATTGCCGTACTCCGCCGCGCGGGAGAAATCACCGCCATGGCACATACACGGGCGATGGAAAAATGCCGTCCGGGAATGTTCGAGTACCATCTGGAAGGCGAAATTCACCACGAATTTAACCGCCACGGTGCGCGCTATCCGTCCTATAACACCATTGTCGGCAGCGGTGAAAACGGCTGCATTCTGCACTACACCGAAAACGAGTGTGAAATGCGCGACGGCGACCTGGTGTTGATTGACGCGGGTTGTGAATACAAAGGTTACGCTGGCGATATTACCCGCACCTTCCCGGTCAACGGCAAATTCACCCAGGCCCAGCGTGAAATCTACGACATTGTGCTGGAGTCTCTCGAAACCAGCCTGCGCCTGTATCGTCCGGGAACTTCCATTCTGGAAGTCACTGGTGAAGTGGTGCGCATCATGGTTAGCGGCCTGGTAAAACTCGGCATCCTGAAAGGTGATGTTGATGAACTGATCGCTCAGAACGCCCATCGTCCTTTCTTTATGCATGGCCTTAGCCACTGGTTAGGACTGGATGTCCATGACGTGGGTGTTTATGGTCAGGATCGCTCGCGCATTCTGGAACCGGGCATGGTACTGACCGTAGAGCCAGGGCTGTATATTGCGCCGGATGCAGAAGTGCCAGAACAATATCGCGGTATCGGCATTCGTATTGAAGACGACATTGTGATTACCGAAACCGGTAACGAAAACCTCACCGCCAGCGTGGTGAAAAAGCCGGAAGAAATCGAAGCGTTGATGGTTGCTGCGAGAAAGCAATGAGCGTAATCATCGTCGGTGGCGGCATGGCGGGCGCGACGCTGGCGCTGGCTATTTCCCGGTTAAGTCACGGGGCGCTGCCGGTACATTTGATTGAAGCGACTGCGCCAGAGTCACATGCTCATCCGGGCTTTGATGGACGAGCGATAGCGCTGGCGGCGGGTACCTGTCAGCAACTGGCGCGCATCGGCGTCTGGCAATCTCTGGCGGATTGCGCAACTGCCATCACCACCGTGCATGTCAGCGATCGTGGTCACGCTGGATTTGTCACCCTCGCCGCAGAAGATTACCAACTGGCGGCGCTGGGACAGGTTGTCGAATTGCACAATGTCGGGCAACGGCTGTTTGCATTGCTGCGTAAAGCACCTGGCGTAACGCTGCATTGCCCTGATCGCGTGGCTAACGTTGCCCGTACTCAGAGTCACGTTGAAGTGACGCTGGAGAGTGGCGAGACGCTGACGGGCCGCGTGCTGGTAGCAGCTGATGGCACCCATTCAGCGTTAGCCACCGCGTGCGGCGTTGACTGGCAGCAGGAGCCTTACGAACAACTGGCCGTGATTGCCAACGTTGCTACTTCCGTTGCGCATGAAGGGCGCGCTTTTGAACGCTTTACGCAACATGGCCCGCTGGCGATGTTGCCGATGTCTGACGGACGCTGTTCGCTGGTCTGGTGTCATCCACTGGAACGGCGCGAAGAGGTGTTGTCGTGGAGTGACGAGAAGTTTTGCCGTGAACTCCAGTCGGCCTTTGGCTGGCGACTTGGGAAAATTACCCACGCTGGTAAACGCAGTGCTTATCCGCTGGCGTTAACCCACGCCGCCAGATCTATTACCCATCGTACCGTGCTGGTGGGCAATGCGGCGCAAACTCTGCACCCGATTGCCGGGCAAGGGTTTAACCTCGGTATGCGAGATGTGATGAGTCTTGCGGAAACCCTGACTCAGGCGCAGGAGCGCGGAGAAGACATGGGGGATTACGGCGTATTGTGCCGTTATCAGCAGCGTCGACAGAGCGATCGCGAAGCAACCATTGGCGTCACGGACAGCCTTGTACATCTTTTTGCCAACCGTTGGGCACCGCTGGTTGTCGGGCGCAACATCGGGCTGATGACGATGGAATTATTCACCCCGGCACGCGATGTGCTGGCGCAGCGCACCCTCGGTTGGGTGGCGCGTTGAAGGCGGTTTTAAGGAATAAACAATGCAAAGTGTTGATGTAGCCATTGTTGGCGGCGGCATGGTGGGGCTGGCGGTTGCCTGTGGCTTACAGGGGAGCGGCTTACGCGTTGCCGTACTGGAGCAGCGCGTACAGGAACCTCTGGCGGCGAATGCACCACCACAACTGCGCGTTTCGGCTATCAATGCCGCCAGCGAAAAATTACTCACCCGTCTTGGCGTCTGGCAGGACATTCTCTCTCGTAGGGCCAGCTGTTATCACGGTATGGAAGTGTGGGACAAAGACAGCTTTGGTCACATTTCGTTTGACGATCAAAGCATGGGCTATAGCCATCTTGGGCATATCGTTGAAAATTCAGTGATTCACTACGCGCTGTGGAACAAAGCGCATCAGTCGTCAGATATCACTCTGTTAGCCCCCGCAGAATTACAGCAGGTCGCCTGGGGAGAAAATGAAACCTTCCTGACGCTGAAAGATGGCAGCATGTTAACGGCGCGTCTGGTGATTGGCGCGGACGGCGCTAATTCCTGGTTGCGCAACAAAGCCGATATTCCGCTGACTTTCTGGGATTATCAGCATCACGCGCTGGTAGCGACCATTCGCACGGAAGAACCGCATGATGCGGTGGCGCGGCAGGTTTTCCATGGCGAAGGCATTCTGGCCTTTTTACCGCTTAGCGATCCGCATCTTTGCTCGATTGTCTGGTCACTGTCGCCAGAGGAAGCGCAGCGGATGCAGCAGGCAAGTGAAGACGAATTTAATCGCGCGTTAAATATCGCTTTTGATAATCGCCTGGGCTTATGCAAGGTTGAGAGCGCGCGTCAGGTGTTCCCACTGACGGGGCGTTATGCGCGCCAGTTTGCCTCGCACCGTCTGGCGCTGGTGGGCGACGCCGCACATACCATTCACCCGCTGGCGGGGCAGGGGGTAAATCTCGGCTTTATGGATGCTGCAGAGCTGATTGCCGAACTGAAACGGTTGCATCGTCAGGGGAAAGACATCGGGCAGTACATTTATCTGCGTCGCTATGAGCGTAGCCGCAAGCACAGTGCGGCGTTGATGCTGGCTGGTATGCAGGGATTCCGCGATCTGTTTTCCGGTACCAATCCGGCGAAAAAACTGCTGCGTGATATTGGTTTGAAACTGGCCGACACGCTTCCTGGCGTTAAGCCGCAACTTATCCGCCAGGCAATGGGATTAAACGATTTGCCTGAATGGCTGCGTTAAAAATTTCTCCTCTGTTGTTTATTTGATACCCATCACACTTTCATCTCCCGGTTTTTTCGCCGGGAGATTTTCCTCATTTGAAATAAACTAATTTCACCTCCGTTTTCGCATTATATTTTCTAATGCCATTATTTTTTGATTTAGTGTTTTTTGACATTTTTTTAGCTCTTAATATTGTCTTATTCAAATTGACTTTCTCATCACATCATCTTTGTATAGAAACTGGTGTATTTTTTGGTTTTTTATTCTGTCGCGATTTTTGCATTTTTTAACCATAAGCTAATGTGATGATCAATTTTACCTTATGGTTAACAGTCTGTTTCGGTGGTAAGTTCAGGCAAAAGAGAACGATTGCGTTGGGGACCGGGAGTGGCTCCGATGCTGGGTTTCGTGGTGATAATTTCACCATGAAAAAGTTGTCAGCCCCGCTTATTCAATGAGGACAAGATGGCACAACAGACTCCTTTGTACGAACAACACACGCTTTGCGGCGCTCGCATGGTGGATTTCCACGGCTGGATGATGCCGCTGCATTACGGTTCGCAAATCGACGAACATCATGCGGTACGTACCGATGCCGGAATGTTTGATGTGTCACATATGACCATCGTCGATCTTCGCGGCAGCCGCACCCGGGAGTTTCTGCGTTATCTGCTGGCGAACGATGTGGCGAAGCTCACCAAAAGCGGCAAAGCCCTTTACTCGGGGATGTTGAATGCCTCTGGCGGTGTGATAGATGACCTCATCGTCTACTACTTTACTGAAGATTTCTTCCGCCTCGTTGTTAACTCCGCCACCCGCGAAAAAGACCTCTCCTGGATTACCCAACACGCTGAACCTTTCGGCATCGAAATTACCGTTCGTGATGACCTTTCCATGATTGCCGTGCAAGGGCCGAATGCGCAGGCAAAAGCTGCCACACTGTTTAATGACGCCCAGCGTCAGGCGGTGGAAGGGATGAAACCGTTCTTTGGCGTGCAGGCGGGCGATCTGTTTATTGCCACCACTGGTTATACCGGTGAAGCGGGCTATGAAATTGCGCTGCCCAATGAAAAAGCGGCCGATTTCTGGCGTGCGCTGGTGGAAGCGGGTGTTAAGCCATGTGGCTTGGGCGCGCGTGACACGCTGCGTCTGGAAGCGGGCATGAATCTTTATGGTCAGGAGATGGACGAAACCATCTCTCCTTTAGCCGCCAACATGGGCTGGACCATCGCCTGGGAACCGGCAGATCGTGACTTTATCGGTCGTGAAGCCCTGGAAGTGCAGCGTGAGCATGGTACAGAAAAACTGGTTGGTCTGGTGATGACCGAAAAAGGCGTGCTGCGTAATGAACTGCCGGTACGCTTTACCGATGCGCAGGGCAACCAGCATGAAGGCATTATCACCAGCGGTACTTTCTCCCCGACGCTGGGTTACAGCATTGCGCTGGCGCGCGTGCCGGAAGGTATTGGCGAAACGGCGATTGTGCAAATTCGCAACCGTGAAATGCCGGTTAAAGTGACAAAACCTGTTTTTGTGCGTAACGGCAAAGCCGTCGCGTGATTTACTTTTTTGGAGATTGATTGATGAGCAACGTACCAGCAGAACTGAAATACAGCAAAGAACACGAATGGCTGCGTAAAGAAGCCGACGGCACTTACACCGTTGGTATTACCGAACATGCTCAGGAGCTGTTAGGCGATATGGTGTTTGTTGACCTGCCGGAAGTGGGCGCAACGGTTAGCGCGGGCGATGACTGCGCGGTTGCCGAATCGGTAAAAGCGGCGTCAGACATTTATGCGCCAGTAAGCGGTGAAATCGTGGCGGTAAACGACGCACTGAGCGATTCCCCGGAACTGGTGAACAGCGAACCGTATGCAGGCGGCTGGATCTTTAAAATCAAAGCCAGCGATGAAAGCGAACTGGAATCACTGCTGGATGCGACCGCATACGAAGCATTGTTAGAAGACGAGTAACGGCTTTATTCCTCTTCTGCGGGAGAGGATCAGGGTGAGGAAAATTTATGCCTCACCCTCACTCTCTTCGTAAGGAGAGAGGTTCACAATTCACTGCACGTTTCAGGAACCATCGCTCATGACACAGACGTTAAGCCAGCTTGAAAACAGCGGCGCTTTTATTGAACGCCATATCGGACCGGACGCCGCGCAACAGCAAGAAATGCTGAATGCCGTTGGTGCACAATCGTTAAACGCGCTGACCGGCCAGATTGTGCCGAAAGATATTCAACTTGCGACACCACCGCAGGTTGGCGCACCGGCGACCGAATACGCCGCACTGGCAGAACTCAAGGCTATTGCCAGTCGCAATAAACGCTTCACGTCTTACATCGGCATGGGTTACACCGCCGTGCAGCTACCGCCGGTTATCCTGCGTAACATGCTGGAAAATCCGGGCTGGTATACCGCGTACACTCCGTATCAACCTGAAGTCTCCCAGGGCCGCCTTGAAGCACTGCTCAACTTCCAGCAGGTAACGCTGGATTTGACTGGACTGGATATGGCCTCTGCTTCTCTTCTGGACGAGGCCACCGCTGCCGCCGAAGCAATGGCGATGGCGAAACGCGTCAGCAAACTGAAAAATGCCAACCGCTTCTTCGTGGCTTCCGATGTGCATCCGCAAACGCTGGATGTGGTCCGTACTCGTGCCGAAACCTTTGGTTTTGAAGTGATTGTCGATGACGCGCAAAAAGTGCTCGACCATCAGGACGTCTTCGGCGTGCTGTTACAGCAGGTAGGCACTACCGGTGAAATTCACGACTACACTGCGCTTATTAGCGAACTGAAATCACGCAAAATTGTGGTCAGCGTTGCCGCCGATATTATGGCGCTGGTGCTGTTAACTGCGCCGGGTAAACAGGGCGCGGATATTGTTTTTGGTTCGGCGCAACGCTTCGGCGTGCCGATGGGCTACGGTGGCCCACACGCGGCATTCTTTGCGGCGAAAGATGAATACAAACGCTCAATGCCGGGCCGTATTATCGGTGTATCGAAAGATGCAGCTGGCAATACCGCGCTGCGCATGGCGATGCAGACTCGCGAGCAACATATCCGCCGTGAGAAAGCGAACTCCAACATTTGTACTTCCCAGGTACTGCTGGCAAACATCGCCAGCCTGTATGCCGTTTATCACGGCCCGGTTGGCCTGAAACGTATCGCTAACCGCATTCACCGTCTGACCGATATCCTGGCGGCGGGCCTGCAACAAAAAGGTCTGAAACTGCGCCATGCGCACTATTTCGACACCTTGTGTGTGGAAGTGGCCGACAAAGCGGGCGTACTGACGCGTGCCGAAGCGGCTGAAATCAACCTGCGTAGCGATATTCTGAACGCGGTTGGGATCACCCTTGATGAAACAACCACGCGTGAAAACGTAATGCAGCTTTTCAACGTGCTGCTGGGCGATAACCACGGCCTGGACATCGACACGCTGGACAAAGACGTGGCTCACGACAGCCGCTCTATCCAGCCTGCGATGCTGCGCGACGACGAAATCCTCACCCATCCGGTGTTTAATCGCTACCACAGCGAAACCGAAATGATGCGCTATATGCACTCGCTGGAGCGTAAAGATCTGGCGCTGAATCAGGCGATGATCCCGCTGGGTTCCTGCACCATGAAACTGAACGCCGCCGCCGAGATGATCCCAATCACCTGGCCGGAATTTGCCGAACTGCACCCGTTCTGCCCGCCGGAGCAGGCCGAAGGTTATCAGCAGATGATTGCGCAGCTGGCTGACTGGCTGGTGAAACTGACCGGTTACGACGCCGTTTGTATGCAGCCGAACTCTGGCGCACAGGGCGAATACGCGGGCCTGCTGGCGATTCGTCATTATCATGAAAGCCGCAACGAAGGGCATCGCGATATCTGCCTGATCCCGGCTTCTGCGCACGGAACTAACCCCGCTTCTGCACATATGGCAGGAATGCAGGTGGTGGTTGTGGCGTGTGATAAAAACGGCAACATCGATCTGACTGATCTGCGCGCGAAAGCGGAACAGGCGGGCGATAACCTCTCCTGTATCATGGTGACTTATCCTTCTACCCACGGCGTGTATGAAGAAACGATCCGTGAAGTGTGTGAAGTCGTGCATCAGTTCGGCGGTCAGGTTTACCTTGATGGCGCGAACATGAACGCCCAGGTTGGCATCACCTCGCCGGGCTTTATTGGTGCGGACGTTTCACACCTTAACCTACATAAAACTTTCTGCATTCCGCACGGCGGTGGTGGTCCGGGTATGGGACCGATCGGCGTGAAAGCGCATTTGGCACCGTTTGTACCGGGTCATAGCGTGGTGCAAATCGAAGGCATGTTAACCCGTCAGGGCGCGGTTTCTGCGGCACCGTTCGGTAGCGCCTCTATCCTGCCAATCAGCTGGATGTACATCCGCATGATGGGCGCAGAAGGGCTGAAAAAAGCAAGCCAGGTGGCAATCCTCAACGCCAACTATATTGCCAGCCGCCTGCAGGATGCCTTCCCGGTGCTGTATACCGGTCGCGACGGTCGCGTGGCGCACGAATGTATTCTCGATATTCGCCCGCTGAAAGAAGAAACCGGCATCAGCGAGCTGGATATTGCCAAGCGCCTGATCGACTACGGTTTCCACGCGCCGACGATGTCGTTCCCGGTGGCGGGTACGCTGATGGTTGAACCGACTGAATCTGAAAGCAAAGTGGAACTGGATCGCTTTATCGACGCGATGCTGGCTATCCGCGCAGAAATTGACCAGGTGAAAGCCGGTGTCTGGCCGCTGGAAGATAACCCGCTGGTGAACGCGCCGCACATTCAGAGCGAACTGGTCGCCGAGTGGGCGCATCCGTACAGCCGTGAAGTTGCGGTATTCCCGGCAGGTGTGGCAGACAAATACTGGCCGACAGTGAAACGTCTGGATGATGTTTACGGCGACCGTAACCTGTTCTGCTCCTGCGTACCGATTAGCGAATACCAGTAATTCACTGATTCGACTATTTTCTAAAGGCGCTTCGGCGCCTTTTTAGTCAGATGACAAAGTACAAAAGTGCTCAGACAGTCCCCTCGCCCCTTTGGGGAGAGGGTTAGGGTGAGGGGAACAGGCCGGCACTGGCGCGAATATTTACCCTCACCCCGGCCCTCTCCCTGAAAGGGCGAGGGGGAAAAGCGTGCCAACATTGAAGATTGAGCCAGTTTGTTAGCAATCTCAAAGATACGTCAACGAATTAATTTTTCTCGGAAAAACAAATGGCTATAGCACTTGTGACTGGTGGCAGTCGCGGCATCGGGCGGGCAACTGCATTACTGTTGGCGCAAGAAGGGTATACGGTGGCGGTTAATTATCAGCAAAACCTCCACGCGGCGCAGGAAGTGATGAACTTAATAACGCAAGCCGGTGGCAAAGCATTCGTGCTCCAGGCGGATATCAGCGACGAAAACCAGGTCGTTGCGATGTTTACAGCAATCGATCAGCACGATGAACCGCTAGCAGCGCTGGTCAATAACGCCGGGATCTTGTTTACCCAGTGCACCGTTGAAAACCTTACCGCAGAGCGAATCAACCGAGTACTTTCCACCAACGTGACGGGATATTTTCTCTGCTGCCGCGAGGCGGTAAAACGCATGGCGCTTAAAAATGGTGGCAGTGGCGGCGCTATCGTCAATGTCTCTTCGGTGGCCTCACGGTTGGGTTCGCCAGGGGAATATGTTGATTACGCGGCATCGAAAGGGGCGATTGATACGTTAACCACCGGACTATCGCTGGAAGTCGCCGCGCAGGGGATCCGCGTTAACTGCGTGCGGCCAGGGTTTATTTATACCGAAATGCACGCCAGCGGCGGCGAGCCTGGACGCGTCGATCGCGTTAAGTCGAACATCCCCATGCAGCGTGGTGGACAGGCAGAAGAGGTCGCGCAGGCCATTGTCTGGCTACTAAGTGATAAAGCCTCTTACGTCACGGGAAGTTTTATCGATTTGGCGGGCGGGAAATAAAACAGGGAAGTTGTCTGACCGGATGCAACAAGTATTGCATCCGGTACTTCATCGACTTAAAGCTTCTCGCCGTTGCTGGCAATCACCTCTTTGTACCAGTTAAAGCTCTTCTTACGTGAACGCGACATATCGCCAGTACCGTCGTCATGTTTATTCACATAGATAAAGCCGTAGCGTTTGCTGTACTGCCCGGTGGTGAACGACACGCAGTCGATGCAGCCCCACGGTGTGTAGCCCATCAGATCCACGCCATCGTAAGTCACCGCTTTTTTCATCTCTTCGATATGGGCGCGCAGGTAGTCAATGCGGTAGTCGTCGTTGATGCTGCCATCTTCTTCCACTTTGTCGTAAGCGCCAAAACCGTTTTCGACAATAAACAGCGGCCTCTGATAACGCTCATACAGTTCGCAAAGTGCATAGCGCAGACCTACTGGATCAATCTGCCAGCCCCAGTCAGATGCTTTAACATACGGGTTTGGTACGCTGCCTTCAAAACCAGAGATCGCATCGCCGGTGCCGCCTTCGGCCTTCACTGCATTGGTCATGTAATAGCTGAAACCAAGATAATCGCAGGTGCCTTCACGCAGCACATCCAGATCGCCGTCTTCCATTTTGATGTTAAATCCGCGACGCTCCCACTCGTTCAACACATAGGACGGGTAATAGCCGCGTAGCTGCACATCGGTAAAGACGTAGCGTTCGCGCATCGACTCCTGAGCGAACATCACATCGTCCGGGTTACAGGAGTAAGGATAGAGCGGCACCATCGCCAGCATACAGCCGACTTTCATCTCCGGGTTAATGCGACGCGCAGCTTTCACCGCCAGGGCGCTGGCGACAAACTGGTGATGCAGCACCTGATACATCGTCTCTTCCGGGTTTTCATGCTCGGTATACACCACGCCGGAGCAGCAGTAACCGAACAGCGGTGCACGCCAGTTACGCTGGTTGTTAATTTCGTTGAAGGTCATCCAGTATTTGACTTTGTGCTTATAGCGTTCAAATACCACTTCCGCGAAACGTACAAAGAAATCAACCACTTTACGGTTGGTCCAGCTACCGTATTGCTGCACCAGATGCAGCGGCATTTCAAAGTGGGAGAGGGTGATCACCGGTTCGATGTTGTATTTCAGCAGTTCATCGAACATATCATCGTAGAACTTCAGCCCTTCTTCGTTTGGCTGAGCTTCATCGCCTTTTGGAAAAATGCGCGTCCAGGCAATGGATGTACGAAAACATTTGAAGCCCATTTCGGCAAATAGCTTGATGTCTTCCTTATAGTGACCATAAAAATCAACGGCTTCATGGTTTGGATAGTATTTTCCTGGCAAGACTTCTTTGGTGATTTCGCGCGGCACGCCGTGTGCGCCACCGGTCAGAACGTCACAAATGCTCGGCCCTTTTCCGCCTTTGTTCCAGCCGCCTTCGACCTGATGAGCGGCAACTGCGCCGCCCCATAAGAAATCTTTCGGTAAGGTGAGTTTTTTCACTATCATAGGCTCCAGATGAGTCAATTCTTACAGGAAATAGTACCATGCAGCCAAACGACATCACTTTTTTTCAACGTTTCCAGGATGACATTCTGGCTGGGCGTAAAACCATCACCATCCGCGACGAGTCTGAATCGCACTTCAAAACGGGTGATGTGCTTCGTGTCGGACGTTTTGAAGATGACGGTTATTTTTGCACGATTGAAGTCACCGCAACCTCAACCGTAACGCTGGATACGCTGACTGAAAAACATGCAGAGCAGGAAAATATGACCCTGACTGAACTGAAAAAAGTCATTGCTGACATCTATCCCGGTCAGACACAATTTTATGTGATTGAATTTAAATGTCTTTAAATTGAACTCACGCCTGTTAGTTGAAATTTCGCATTTAATTTCATGATTTTTAGGAGATTAGTCTCAAATCAGAATTTATTTTAGCTAACAGGTGTTCACTGGAACTATTCTCAGTTACGCTGGAGAGGTATACATGTGCGTGTACGTTTCTCCGGAGTAAGTTATGGTTCAGAAGCCCCTCATTAAGCAGGGATATTCACTGGCAGAGGAAATAGCCAACAGCGTCAGTCACGGCATTGGGTTGGTGTTTGGTATCGTTGGGCTGGTGTTGCTACTGGTTCAGGCGGTGGATCTTAATGCCAGCGCCACAGCGATAACCAGCTACAGCCTCTATGGCGGCAGTATGATCCTGCTGTTCCTCGCTTCGACGCTCTATCACGCCATTCCTCATCAACGGGCAAAAATGTGGCTGAAGAAATTTGACCATTGCGCTATTTACCTGTTGATTGCCGGAACCTACACGCCGTTTTTGCTGGTGGGGCTGGATTCTCCGTTAGCGCGCGGGTTGATGATTGTTATCTGGAGCCTGGCATTGCTGGGTATTCTGTTTAAACTGACCATCGCGCACCGATTCAAAATTTTATCTCTGGTGACCTATCTGGCGATGGGCTGGCTGTCGCTGGTGGTAATTTATGAAATGGCAGTTAAGCTCGCGGCGGGCAGCGTTACCTTACTGGCGGTAGGCGGCGTGGTTTATTCGCTCGGGGTGATTTTCTACGTCTGCAAACGCATTCCATACAACCATGCCATCTGGCACGGCTTCGTGCTCGGCGGTAGTGTGTGCCACTTTCTGGCGATCTATTTGTATATTGGGCAGGCGTAATGGGTATGCCTTTGTAGGCCTGATAAGACGCGCCAGCGTCGCATCAGGCGATAAATGCCTGATGCGATAAAGAGATTTACTCTTCGAGCGAATACGGCAGCGGCTCGATATGCAATGTATTCGCATCGTCGCGTACGCGGAAGATGCTATCCGGTTCCATATCGTTATTCATGACGACCTGTACCACGACCTGACCATCTTCCAGTTTTACCGCAGCCAGTACCGTACCGGTACGACGCCAGTTCTCGCCCATTTTCAGCTCTAAGTCTTCACCAGCTTCCGGCAGTCGGCTGGCGCTACCTGCCAGCAACCAGAGCGCACGTTTATTGGCACCACGGAATTTTGCTCGCGCCACCATCTCTTGTCCGGTATAACAGCCTTTCTTAAAGCTGATACCGCCCAGCGCCTGGAGATTGGTCGCCTGTGGGATAAACTGCCCGCTGTTGGCGGCATCAATCACCGGGAAACCCGCTTCAATGTTTAATGCCAGCCACTGTTGGCTATTGTTCAGTTCCGCTTCACCGCGCAGTTTATCGGTCAGCATATTAGCAGTAGCTTCATCGGTTACGATCAGGAAACGTTCTGCCGGGTGTTCAAACCATAGCAAAGTGGTCGCGCCTTCTTTGACTACCTGTTTTTCTTTCGAAGGCAGTTCGCTAAAGAGATTTGCCAGCGCGGCGCGCGCCTGAAAACCGGCAACACCAAGCAGCACACGCTCGTCGTCTGGCGCGATGGTCACTTTAGAGAATACCGCATATTTTTTCAGTTCAGTCAGCTGCGGTTCACGCACGCTGCGCCGTTCAATCCATGCAAAGCCATCGCCGTCGCGGAACAGACGTAAATTGCTCCACATTTTACCTTTGGCGTCGCAATGGGCGGCGAGCAGGTGCTGATCTTCTGCCATCTGGCTGACATCTGCTGTCACCTGACCCTGCATATATTTTTCGCTGTCCGCGCCAGTAATGGTGGCAAGCGCCCAGTCATCAAGCGTCATCAGCGTCAGCGGTAAACGGGCAGAAGCCGTAGGCTGACGGGGAGGAAAAGGTGTAAAAGCCATAATAGAGTCCTGAGTTGCTTAACGGCGTATTAATGACTAATGGTAAAAGAGCTATGAGGCAATGCAAGTGCTTTCACTACGCGATCTGTGCCTTCTGCGAGGCGACTTCCAAAAAAATGAAGCCATTGAATTGTTGTGAATTAATTTCGCGATCGCGATGGTGTTTACTGATATTCCCGTAAAAGAAGGCGAAAAACACGTTACAATAGCCGGGTACTGGATTTTCGTGAGACAGGAAGAAGATGGACATTAACAACAAAGCCCGCATTCATTGGGCATGCCGCCGTGGTATGCGCGAACTCGATATTTCAATCATGCCGTTTTTCGAACATGAGTACGACAGCTTAAGCGATGACGAAAAACGCATCTTTATTCGTCTGCTGGAATGTGACGATCCGGACCTGTTTAACTGGCTGATGAATCACGGTAAACCGGCCGATGCAGAACTGGAAATGATGGTCCGACTCATCCAGACACGGAACCGGGAACGTGGTCCTGTGGCAATCTGATTTGCGCGTCTCCTGGCGCGCACAGTGGCTTTCCTTGCTGATTCATGGGCTGGTTGCCGCTGTTATTTTACTCATGCCCTGGCCACTCAGTTACACCCCGTTATGGATGGTGTTACTTTCGCTGGTGGTGTTTGATTGCGTTCGCAGCCAGCGGCGTATTAATGCTCGCCAGGGGGAAATTCGCTTGTTGATGGACGGGCGTTTGCGTTGGCAAGGGCAGGAGTGGAGCATCGTCAAAGCACCGTGGATGATTAAGAGCGGCATGATGCTGCGTTTACGTTCTGATGGCGGTAAACGGCAACATTTATGGCTGGCAGCCGACAGCATGGACGAAGCTGAATGGCGGGATTTACGGCGGATTTTGTTGCAACAAGAGACGCAAAGATAAAGATGACGGCAAAGCATATGCGCTAAGCCGTCAGTGAGATCAGGCGTAATGCTCTGCCATTTCGTTGAGGATTTGCTCGCACCAGCTCTGAATACGCTCGTCGCTAAGGTCATACTGGTTAGTTTCATCCAGCGCCAGACCCACGAACAGTTGCCCGTCAGCAATCACCGGTTTCGGGCTGGTAAATTCATATCCTTCCGTTGGCCAGTAGCCGACGAACTTCACGCCTTTGGTCGAGAGTTTGTCATGCAGCATACCGAGCGCATCGAGGAACCACTCGCCGTATCCCAGTTGATCGCCAAGCCCATACAGCGCAACAATTTTACCTTCAAGGTTCAGGTCGTCGAGCTGATCCCAGACGGCTTCCCAGTCTTCCTGGATTTCACCAAAATCCCAGGTCGGGATACCCAGAATGAGCACATCGTACTGCTCCATTAATTTCGGGGAGTCGTCCTTGAGGTTATGTAAGGTCACCAGTTCTGGGCCGATAATATCGCGGATTTTTTCTGCCGCCATTTCGGTGTAACAGGTGCTGGAACCGTAAAAAAGACCCATATTCATAACGTAAGCTTCTCGATTCTGCTGTGGCTTTTGCGGCTAGTGTATCAGAATCGCTTTAGTCACGGCACAATAAGGCATAATGGATCAAATGAGTGACCATAAGGGGCGCAAGTGAAACAGGATCTGGCACGCATCGAGCAGTTTCTTGATGCTCTGTGGCTGGAAAAAAATCTGGCTGAAAATACGTTGAACGCTTACCGTCGCGATCTGTCAATGATGGTGGAGTGGTTGCATCACCGCGGGTTGACGCTGGCGACGGCGCAAAGTGACGATTTGCAGGCATTACTGGCAGAACGGCTGGAGGGCGGGTATAAAGCCACCAGCTCAGCGCGTTTGCTGAGTGCAGTGCGCCGATTGTTCCAGTATCTTTATCGCGAAAAGTTTCGTGAAGACGATCCCAGTGCGCATCTCGCTTCACCGAAATTGCCCCAGCGTTTGCCAAAAGATTTAAGCGAAGCGCAGGTCGAACGTTTATTACAGGCACCATTAATCGATCAGCCACTGGAGCTACGCGATAAAGCCATGCTTGAAGTGTTGTATGCTACCGGGCTGCGTGTCTCTGAACTGGTCGGACTGACAATGAGTGATATCAGCCTGCGTCAGGGCGTGGTACGGGTCATTGGTAAAGGCAACAAAGAGCGTCTGGTGCCGTTAGGTGAAGAGGCGGTTTACTGGCTGGAAACCTATCTGGAACATGGGCGTCCGTGGCTGCTGAATGGTGTGTCAATTGACGTGTTGTTTCCCAGCCAGCGTGCGCAGCAGATGACGCGACAGACCTTCTGGCACCGTATTAAACATTATGCTGTGCTGGCGGGTATCGACAGCGAAAAGCTGTCACCGCATGTGTTGCGTCACGCTTTTGCCACTCATTTATTAAATCATGGTGCGGATTTACGCGTGGTGCAGATGCTACTGGGCCACAGCGATCTCTCCACCACGCAAATTTATACGCATGTCGCTACCGAGCGTCTGCGGCAACTTCATCAACAGCATCACCCGCGGGCGTGATGTCTGAAAAGAACGGGAAGATTTATGAAGAAAGGTTTTATGTTGTTTACTTTGTTAGCGGCGTTTTCAGGCTTTGCTCAGGCTGATGACGCGGCAATTCAACAAACGTTAGCCAAAATGGGCATCAAAAGCAGCGATATTCAGCCCGCGCCTGTAGCTGGCATGAAGACAGTTCTGACTAACAGCGGCGTGTTGTACATCACCGATGATGGTAAACATATCATTCAGGGGCCAATGTATGACGTTAGTGGCACGGCTCCGGTCAATGTCACCAATAAGATGCTGTTAAAGCAGTTGAATGCGCTTGAAAAAGAGATGATCGTTTATAAAGCGCCGCAGGAAAAACACGTCATCACCGTGTTTACTGATATTACCTGTGGTTACTGCCACAAACTGCATGAGCAAATGGCAGACTACAACGCGCTGGGGATCACCGTGCGTTATCTTGCTTTCCCGCGCCAGGGGCTGGACAGCGATGCAGAGAAAGAAATGAAAGCTATCTGGTGTGCGAAAGATAAAAACAAAGCGTTTGATGATGTGATGGCAGGTAAAAGCGTCGCACCAGCCAGTTGCGACGTGGATATTGCCGACCATTACGCACTTGGCGTCCAGCTTGGCGTTAGCGGTACTCCGGCAGTTGTGCTGAGCAATGGCACACTTGTTCCGGGTTACCAGCCGCCGAAAGAGATGAAAGAATTCCTCGACGAACACCAAAAAATGACCAGCGGTAAATAATTCGCGTGAAACAACAGATACAACTTCGTCGCCGTGAAGTCGATGAAACGGCAGACTTGCCCGCTGAATTGCCTCCCTTGCTGCGCCGTTTATACGCCAGCCGGGGAGTACGCAGTGCGCAAGAACTGGAACGCAGTGTTAAAGGTATGCTGCCCTGGCAGCAACTGAGCGGCGTCGAAAAGGCCGTTGAGATCCTTTACAACGCTTTTCGCGAAGGAACGCGGATTATTGTGGTCGGTGATTTCGACGCCGACGGCGCGACCAGCACGGCTCTAAGCGTGCTGGCGATGCGCTCGCTTGGTTGCAGCAATATCGACTACCTGGTACCAAACCGTTTCGAAGACGGTTACGGCTTAAGCCCGGAAGTGGTCGATCAGGCCCATGCCCGTGGCGCGCAGTTAATTGTCACGGTGGATAACGGTATTTCCTCCCATGCGGGGGTTGAGCACGCTCGCTCGTTGGGCATCCCGGTTATTGTTACCGATCACCATTTGCCAGGCGACACATTACCCGCAGCGGAAGCGATCATTAACCCTAACTTGCGCGACTGTAATTTCCCGTCGAAATCACTGGCAGGCGTGGGTGTGGCGTTTTATCTGATGCTGGCGCTGCGCACCTTTTTGCGCGATCAGGGCTGGTTTGATGAGCGTAACATCGCAATTCCTAACCTGGCAGAACTGCTGGATCTGGTCGCGCTGGGGACAGTGGCGGACGTCGTGCCGCTGGACGCTAATAATCGCATTCTGACCTGGCAGGGGATGAGTCGCATCCGAGCCGGAAAGTGCCGTCCGGGGATTAAAGCGCTGCTTGAAGTGGCAAACCGTGATGCACAAAAACTCGCCGCCAGCGATTTAGGTTTTGCGCTGGGGCCACGTCTCAATGCTGCCGGACGACTGGACGATATGTCCGTCGGTGTGGCGCTGTTGTTGTGCGACAACATCGGCGAAGCGCGCGTGCTGGCAAATGAACTCGATGCGCTAAACCAGACGCGAAAAGAGATCGAACAAGGAATGCAAATTGAAGCCCTGACCCTGTGCGAGAAACTGGAGCGCAGCCGTGACACGCTACCCGGCGGGCTGGCAATGTATCACCCCGAATGGCATCAGGGCGTTGTCGGTATTCTGGCTTCGCGCATCAAAGAGCGTTTTCACCGTCCGGTTATCGCGTTTGCGCCAGCAGGTGACGGTACGCTGAAAGGTTCCGGTCGCTCCATTCAGGGGCTGCATATGCGTGATGCGCTGGAGCGATTAGACACACTCTACCCTGGCATGATGCTGAAGTTTGGCGGTCATGCGATGGCGGCGGGTTTGTCGCTGGAAGAGGATAAATTCAAACTCTTTCAACAACGGTTTGGCGAACTGGTTACTGAGTGGCTGGACCCTTCGCTATTGCAAGGCGAAGTGGTATCAGACGGTCCGTTAAGCCCGGCCGAAATGACCATGGAAGTGGCGCAGCTGCTGCGCGATGCTGGCCCGTGGGGGCAGATGTTCCCGGAGCCGCTGTTTGACGGTCATTTCCGTCTGCTGCAACAGCGGCTGGTGGGCGAACGTCATTTGAAGGTGATGGTCGAACCGGTCGGCGGCGGTCCACTGCTGGATGGTATTGCTTTTAATGTCGATACCGCCCTCTGGCCGGATAACGGCGTGCGCGAAGTGCAACTGGCTTATAAGCTCGATATCAACGAGTTTCGCGGCAACCGCAGCCTGCAAATTATCATCGACAATATCTGGCCAATTTAGCGTCATCTTCTCTATAAAAAAGAGCGTGGATTGGGTACAATCCCGCTCTTATCACCGCATTTTGACTAGCTCAATAAAAGAAATCAGACCATGTTTGAAATTAATCCGGTAAATAATCGCATTCAGGACCTCACGGAACGCTCCGACGTTCTTAGGGGGTATCTTTGACTACGACGCCAAGAAAGAGCGTCTGGAAGAAGTAAACGCCGAGCTGGAACAGCCGGATGTCTGGAACGAACCCGAACGCGCACAGGCGCTGGGTAAAGAGCGTTCCTCCCTCGAAGCCGTTGTCGACACCCTCGACCAAATGAAACAGGGGCTGGAAGATGTTTCTGGTCTGCTGGAACTGGCTGTAGAAGCTGACGACGAAGAAACCTTTAACGAAGCCGTTGCTGAACTCGACGCCCTGGAAGAAAAACTGGCGCAGCTTGAGTTCCGCCGTATGTTCTCTGGCGAATATGACAGCGCCGACTGCTACCTCGATATTCAGGCGGGGTCTGGCGGTACGGAAGCACAGGACTGGGCGAGCATGCTTGAGCGTATGTATCTGCGCTGGGCAGAATCGCGTGGTTTCAAAACTGAAATCATCGAAGAGTCGGAAGGTGAAGTGGCGGGTATTAAATCCGTGACGATCAAAATCTCCGGCGATTACGCTTACGGCTGGCTGCGTACAGAAACCGGCGTTCACCGCCTGGTGCGTAAAAGCCCGTTTGACTCCGGCGGTCGTCGCCACACGTCGTTCAGCTCCGCGTTTGTTTATCCGGAAGTTGATGATGATATTGATATCGAAATCAACCCGGCGGATCTGCGCATTGACGTTTATCGCGCGTCCGGCGCGGGCGGTCAGCACGTTAACCGTACCGAATCTGCGGTGCGTATTACCCACATCCCGACCGGGATCGTGACCCAGTGCCAGAACGACCGTTCCCAGCACAAGAACAAAGATCAGGCCATGAAGCAGATGAAAGCGAAGCTTTATGAACTGGAGATGCAGAAGAAAAATGCCGAGAAACAGGCGATGGAAGATAACAAATCCGACATCGGCTGGGGCAGCCAGATTCGTTCTTATGTCCTTGATGACTCCCGCATTAAAGATCTGCGCACCGGGGTAGAAACCCGCAACACGCAGGCCGTGCTGGACGGCAGCCTGGATCAATTTATCGAAGCAAGTTTGAAAGCAGGGTTATGAGGAACCAACATGTCTGAACAACACGCACAGGGCGCTGACGCGGTAGTCGATCTTAACAATGAACTGAAAACGCGTCGTGAGAAGCTGGCGAACCTGCGCGAGCAGGGGATTGCCTTCCCGAACGATTTCCGTCGCGATCATACCTCTGACCAATTGCACGCAGAATTCGACGGCAAAGAGAACGAAGAACTGGAAGCGCTGAACATCGAAGTCGCCGTTGCTGGCCGCATGATGACCCGTCGTATTATGGGTAAAGCGTCTTTCGTTACCCTGCAGGACGTTGGCGGTCGCATTCAGCTGTACGTTGCCCGTGACGATCTCCCGGAAGGCGTTTATAACGAGCAGTTCAAAAAATGGGACCTCGGCGACATCCTCGGCGCGAAAGGTAAGCTGTTCAAAACCAAAACCGGCGAACTGTCTATCCACTGCACCGAGTTGCGTCTGCTGACCAAAGCACTGCGTCCGCTGCCGGATAAATTCCACGGCTTGCAGGATCAGGAAGCGCGCTATCGTCAGCGTTATCTCGATCTCATCTCCAACGATGAATCCCGCAACACCTTTAAAGTGCGCTCGCAGATCCTCTCTGGTATTCGCCAGTTCATGGTGAACCGCGGCTTTATGGAAGTTGAAACGCCGATGATGCAGGTGATCCCTGGCGGTGCCGCTGCGCGTCCGTTTATCACCCACCATAACGCGCTGGATCTCGACATGTACCTGCGTATCGCGCCGGAACTGTACCTCAAGCGTCTGGTGGTTGGTGGCTTCGAGCGTGTATTCGAAATCAACCGTAACTTCCGTAACGAAGGTATTTCCGTACGTCATAACCCAGAGTTCACCATGATGGAACTCTACATGGCTTACGCAGATTACAAAGATCTGATCGAGCTGACCGAATCGCTGTTCCGTACTCTGGCACAGGATATTCTCGGTAAGACGGAAGTGACCTACGGCGACGTGACGCTGGACTTCGGTAAACCGTTCGAAAAACTGACCATGCGTGAAGCGATCAAGAAATATCGCCCGGAAACCGACATGGCGGATCTGGACAACTTCGACTCTGCGAAAGCAATTGCTGAATCTATCGGCATCCACGTTGAGAAGAGCTGGGGTCTGGGCCGTATCGTTACCGAGATCTTCGAAGAAGTGGCAGAAGCACATCTGATTCAGCCGACCTTCATTACTGAATATCCGGCAGAAGTTTCTCCGCTGGCGCGTCGTAACGACGTTAACCCGGAAATCACAGACCGCTTTGAGTTCTTCATTGGTGGTCGTGAAATCGGTAACGGCTTTAGCGAGCTGAATGACGCGGAAGATCAGGCGCAACGCTTCCTGGATCAGGTTGCCGCGAAAGACGCAGGTGACGACGAAGCGATGTTCTACGATGAAGATTACGTCACCGCACTGGAACATGGCTTACCGCCGACAGCAGGTCTGGGAATTGGTATCGACCGTATGGTAATGCTGTTCACCAACAGCCATACCATCCGCGACGTTATTCTGTTCCCGGCGATGCGTCCGGTAAAATAAGCATTACGTTATGCTCACAACCCCGGCAAATGTCGGGGTTTTTTTATTTAAGCTGGGTAAATGCAGATAATCGTTTTCTGGCTTCGCGATTTGTCGCCTGCATCACCATCCACGGACTGAACGCCCACGGCGTGGCATCAATACCGTGTAATACATCTGCTAAATCACACCATTGATAATCCATCACTTCATCATCATTGATCTGTAACGCACTAGTGGTGCGTGCGGCAAATACCGGACACACTTCATTTTCCACAATGCCACTCGGATCGGTGGCGCGGTAGCGAAAGTCAGGATAGATAGATTCAGGAGGCGTAATTTCCACGCCAAGCTCATAACGGCAACGGCGGATCACTGCGTCTTCGTTGCTTTCTCCCAGTTGTGGGTGCCCACAAACCGAGTTAGTCCACACGCCAGGCCATGCTTTTTTGCTCAGTGCGCGGCGGGTAACTAATAATTGTCCTTTGGCATTAAACAGCCAACTGGAGAACGCGAGATGTAAGCGGGTGTCTGCCGTGTGTGCGGCATACTTTTCCAGCGTACCCGTGGGAACTCCCTGTGCATTCAATAAAATGACGTGTTCCGTTTGCATAATTTCTCACATGTAATTCTGATCACTCATCATTATAGATAATTGAAGAGTGAAATGATTAACCAAGTGAGCGTTTATCGACAACCGCCCGTTTTGAGCGGATGCCGACAGGTAAAAACCATTTAAAAAAGTAGCATCATATATTTGAAGCGACTTTCAATGGCCATTGCAACACAGTCAGAAATGACAGGAATAGAGAGAGTAAAAAGCAACAACAGACTGAATATAGCGCGCATTAAAAAATTCATATTATTCTCCATGCTCATTTTTCTTCAGCTTGCGCATCAGAAGCCACATACGTACTGTCCTGACTTTTAAATCTTTATCAGAGACGGATTCCTTCACCAGGTCAGCATGATGCTGATAGCCATTAAAGAAGACGTTCAGCACAACGGCGCTAAGGGTTGCGAGCATAATGCCGCTATGTAGCAGCGGTTGCAGTACGGCCGGTAACTTAGAAAAGAAATCGTGAGAGAGCGTCGGAGTCATGCCAACGCCGAGACTGATCGCCACAATATAGAGGTTGTAACGGTTGGTGGTGTAGTTACAGCGCGACAGAATTCGAATCCCTGTCGCCAGTACCATGCCGAACATCACTAGACCAGCGCCGCCCAGCACAAATTGCGGAATGGAGGCTACCAGCACCGCCATTTTTGGCACCATGCCAAACAGGATTAATATAATTCCCGAAGAAATACACACCCAGCGGCTATGAACGCGCGTCACGCTAACCAGGCCAACGTTTTGAGAAAATGACGTGTGGGGGAAGCTGTTAAACGTGCCGCCTATCATTGTCCCTACGCCATCGACACGCAGCCCGCGAATAATATCGTGCGAAGAGAGTTTACGACCGACTATTTCACCCAGTGCCAGGAACATCCCCATCGACTCGATAAACACGATGATTAACACGGCAGTCATGGTCAGAATGGAAACGGGATCGAAAATCGGCATACCAAACGACATCGGCGTAACAATCGCAAACCATGAAGCATCATGTAGCCCGGATAAATTGACTTCATTCATCATCCACGAAAGTAAAAAGCCAAATACAATCCCCAGTAATACGGCGACGTTGGACATAAATCCTTTCGCATAGCGAGTAATGAGCAAGATAAAAATTAAGACGGCAAAGGAGATACCTAAATAAACGGGATTACCATATTGCGGATTCCCTTTACCTCCGGCGGCCCAGTCAATACCCACCTGAATGATGCTAAGCCCGATAGAAGTAATAACCACACCGGTAACCAGTGGCGGGAATAAAGGCATCAAGCGACCGATAAGTGGCGCTAATAATGTGGTGATAAAACCCGCGGCGATAGTGGCACCAAATATCCCCAGCAGGCCGATATCCGGGTTCATCCCAATGGCTATCATTGGTGTTACAGCAGCAAAGGTCACCGACATAATCACCGGCAGGCGGATCCCCATAAAGCGGCCGATACCGATACATTGCAATAATGTGACGATCCCGCAGCAAAAGAGATCCGAGCTAATGAGCATCGCAATAGCTTCTTTTGAGAGGCCCAGTCGGTCACCAATCATAAGAGGAACAGCGACTGCACCTGCGTACATGACAAGGACGTGTTGCAGACCGAGTATGATCAGCTTTCCTGGTGATAATATGCGGTCAACCTCATCAGTTGGGCGGTCTTGCCCAGAAGATGAGGGAAGTTGGGAATCTATGGCGCTCATCAGTGTTTCTCCTTTCGCCCGCCAGAGTAAAAAGCAACCGTTTACGTTAATGAAACTGTCTAAACACATGCTCGTGGAGTGCCAGTTTTTGCGAGGAAGGGGAGTTAGAGACAGGAATTGCGGAGGCAATCACATAATCGTGGTTAAACCACGAAAATGAGAAGAGAACCTGACAATGGAATTATCTGTAATTTTCTCATATTGATATTTCATTAATCATTCTGGCATGTCGCACTCTCGCATTTAATCGTTTTTATCTGGATAGCGCTCTTTTGATCGGCAATGTTGAAATAATGAAAGCGGCATAGATTGAGGGGCAATAATTTGAACTCAGTCGCAAAATTATAATTAAAACGGTCATGCTACCTAATATATGCCCGTTTATTGCATCGCGAAATTTGAGAAGACATAACTCATTAAATGAAAGGGATGCAAATGAATAAGTTTATTGCTGCTGAAGCTGCGGAATGTATAGGCTGTCATGCTTGTGAAATTGCCTGTGCGGTGGCACACAATCAAGAAAACTGGCCGCTGAGTCACAGTGACTTTCGACCGCGTATCCACGTTGTAGGGAAAGGCCAGGCTGCGAATCCGGTGGCCTGCCATCACTGCAACAATGCCCCTTGCGTTACGGCTTGTCCGGTTAATGCTCTGACTTTCCAGTCCGATAGCGTACAACTGGACGAGCAAAAATGTATTGGTTGTAAAAGATGCGCAATCGCTTGCCCCTTTGGCGTCGTTGAGATGGTCGATACGATTGCGCAGAAATGCGACCTTTGTAACCAGCGCAGTTCCGGCACGCAAGCCTGTATTGAAGTTTGCCCAACACAGGCGTTACGACTGATGGACGATAAAGGGTTGCAGCAGATTAAGGTGGCCCGCCAGCGCAAAACGGCAGCAGGAAAAGCGTCATCAGACGCTCAGCCATCTCGCAGTGCAGCGTTGCTCCCCGTTAACTCGCGTAAAGGCGCAGATAAAATTTCAGCGAGTGAACGGAAAACCCACTTTGGCGAAATATATTGCGGGCTGGATCCACAACAAGCGACTTATGAGAGTGACCGCTGTGTTTATTGTGCCGAAAAAGCTAACTGCAACTGGCATTGCCCGCTGCATAACGCTATTCCGGATTACATCCGTCTGGTACAGGAAGGAAAGATTATTGAAGCGGCAGAACTTTGCCACCAGACCAGTTCCTTACCAGAAATTTGCGGCAGGGTATGTCCACAGGACCGTCTTTGTGAAGGCGCATGTACTTTGAAAGATCACTCGGGCGCAGTCTCTATCGGTAATCTGGAACGCTACATCACCGATACCGCGCTGGCGATGGGCTGGCGTCCCGATGTCAGCAAAGTTGTTCCCCGTAGCGAAAAAGTGGCGGTGATTGGCGCTGGGCCTGCAGGGTTAGGGTGTGCTGATATTCTGGCGCGCGCAGGAGTTCAGGTCGATGTCTTTGATCGCCATCCAGAAATTGGCGGTATGCTGACTTTTGGCATTCCTCCTTTCAAACTCGATAAAACGGTATTAAGCCAGCGGCGAGAGATATTCACCGCAATGGGAATCGACTTTCATCTTAACTGTGAAATTGGCCGCGATATTACCTTTAGCGATTTAACTTCTGAATATGATGCAGTTTTCATCGGCGTGGGGACTTACGGGATGATGCGAGCAGATCTGCCGCATGAAGATGCGCCCGGTGTCATTCAGGCTCTACCGTTCCTGACTGCCCATACCCGCCAGCTCATGGGATTGCCGGAGTCTGAAGAGTATCCGCTGACGGACGTGGAAGGTAAGCGAGTCGTGGTATTGGGCGGTGGCGATACGACAATGGATTGTTTGCGGACTTCCATCCGCCTCAATGCCGCCAGCGTGACCTGCGCGTATCGTCGTGATGAAGTCAGTATGCCGGGCTCGCGCAAAGAGGTGGTTAATGCGCGCGAGGAAGGTGTCGAGTTTCAGTTCAATGTTCAACCGCAATATATCGCTTGTGACGAAGATGGGCGTTTAACTGCGGTGGGCCTGATTCGTACCGCCATGGGTGAGCCGGGGCCGGATGGTCGCCGTCGTCCTCGTCCGGTAGCGGGTTCAGAGTTTGAATTGCCCGCCGATGTTCTGATTATGGCCTTTGGTTTCCAGGCGCATGCCATGCCGTGGTTGCAGGGCAGCGGAATTAAACTCGATAAATGGGGCCTGATTCAAACCGGTGACGTCGGGTATTTACCTATCCAGACGCATCTGAAAAAAGTCTTTGCTGGTGGTGATGCAGTTCATGGCGCGGATCTGGTTGTCACTGCAATGGCCGCAGGAAGGCAGGCGGCGCGCGATATGTTAACTCTGTTTGATACGAAGGCATCGTGATGAAATCGTTAATTATCGTTAATCCGGCTGACTGTATTGGCTGCCGTACTTGTGAAGTAGCCTGTGTGGTCGCTCACCCTTCAGAACAGGAGTTGAATGCCGATGTCTTTTTACCCCGGCTGAAGGTACAGCGACTGGACAGCATCAGTGCGCCGGTGATGTGCCATCAGTGTGAAAACGCCCCTTGTGTTGGCGCTTGCCCCGTGGGGGCGCTGACGATGGGCGAGCAGGTGGTGCAGACCAATTCTGCCCGTTGTATTGGCTGTCAGAGTTGCGTCAGTGCGTGCCCGTTTGGAATGATCACCATTCAGTCGTTGCCGGGGGATACCCGACAACAAATTGTGAAATGCGATCTCTGTGAACAGCGGGAAGAGGGGCCAGCCTGCGTTGAATCTTGCCCAACACAGGCGCTGCAGTTGCTTACTGAAAGAGAACTCAGGCGAGTCCGCCAGCAGCGTATTGTTGCCAGCGGTGAGAATCCTCTCTGAAAGAAATCTCCGCGCTGAAAGGCGCGGAGAATCTATTAGATTGCCCAACCACCCGCGTAAAATGCGACCAGTGCGGCAGTAATGATCACCGTACCAATATTCAGCTTTTGCCATTCGCGTGCAAAGACGCGGCCTACGACCAGTGTCACAAAGCCCAGCATAATACCGGTAACGATATTACAAGTCAGAACGATGAACACGGCACACACCAGGCCAGCCATAGCGTCAATAAAATCATTGAAATCCAGCTTCGAGACGTTACTTAACATCAGCAAACCTACGTACATCAGAGCGGGTGCAGTGGCGTAACCAGGGATCAAAAATGACAGCGGTGATAAAAACAGAATTAACAGGAATAACGCCCCCACTACGGTTGCGGTTAAACCTGTTTTACCCCCGGCGGCGGTTCCTGCCGCTGATTCGATATAAACCGCTGCGGGCGCTGCGCCCACCAGGCCGGAGAATATTGAACTTACTGAGTCACTGGTCAGGGCTTTGCCGCCGTTGATGATCTGGTTGTCTTTATCCAACAAATTCGCCTGACCGGCGACGGCACGGATGGTGCCAGTAGCGTCGAACACTGCGGTCATCACCAATGCCAGTACACTCGGAAGTACAGTTGGCTGGAGTGCACCCATAATATCGAGGCTGAAAATCAGAGACTTACCATCTTCGCCAGTCAGGCTTGGCATCGCCACCAGACCGTGGTATTTCACCGCTGGGTCAAAGATTAAGCCGATGATCGAAATTGCAATAATCACCAACAAGATCCCGCCGGGTACGCGACACTTCTCCAGGCCGAAGATGACCGCCAGCCCCAGCAAGCTCATCATCACCGGGAAGGAGGTAAACGCACCGAGCGCCACTGGCAAGCCTTCAATCGGGTTTTTGATAACCATACCCACACCGTTAGCAGCAATCAGCAGCAGAAACAGCCCGATACCGATACCTGTACCGTGAGCGATACCCATCGGCAAATTACGTAAGATCCAGGTACGCACACCGGTTACGGAAATGGCGGTGAAGATGACGCCCATCAGAAATACCGCGCCCAGTGCGACAGGAACGCTAATTTGTTGCCCGAGTACCAGACTGAATGCGGTAAACGCCGTCAAGGAAATCGCGCAACCAATCGCCATTGGCAAATTAGCCCATAATCCCATCAGCAACGAGCCGAAGCCCGCGACCAGACAGGTGGCAACAAACACAGCTGCGGGAGGAAAACCTGCTTTGCCCAGCATTCCCGGAACGACGATAACGGAATAAACCATGGCCAGAAAGGTCGTTAAGCCAGCCAGTACTTCCTGACGAACGGTACTGCCACGAGCGGTAATTTTAAAATAATTATCCAGCGCGCCCTGTGGCTTTGGTGCGTCCGGTGTTTGTAGGATGTCTCCAGACATAATGATGTCCTCACGAGGATGTTAAAGTTTTATTATTAGTTGCGTTCGTACACCAGACGACCATCAACGTAGGTGCGGTAGATCGAACGGTCATCGCCCAACGTCATCATCACGAACAATTTGTCGACTAAAGAAACAGAGTTGTCATAGCGCAGCTGCTGTAGCGGAGTGGCGGTGGGTTCCATCACCACGAAATCAGCCTCTTTGCCAGGTAAAAAGTTGCCAATCAAATCGTCAAGGCCCAGAGATTTCGCTCCGCCGAGCGTGGCTAGGTAAAACGCTTCATATGCCGAGAGGCGATAGCCTTGTAATTGCAATACTTTGTAGGCTTCGTTCAGCGTTTGCAGCATGTTGAAAGTGGTTCCGGCACCGATATCCGTTCCCATGCCCACTTTAACTTTCTTCTGCCATGCTTTTTTCAAGTTGAATAAGCCGCTGCCGAGGTAAAGGTTGGAGGTCGGACAGAAAGCAATGCTGGATTTGGTTTCGCTGAGACGATCCCACTCTTTTTCTTCGAGATGGACGCAGTGAGCAAAGACACAGTTTTTACCGGTCAGGCCGTACTGATGGTAAACATCCAGATAACCATCATGGTCAGGATAAAGCGATTTCACCCAGGCAATTTCATCTTTGTTTTCACAGAGATGGGTATGTACCCACGTATCCGGATATTCTTCTTTCAGGCGTTGCGCCATCGCCATCTGTTCAGGAGATGAGGTCGGGGCGAAGCGTGGCGTAATCGCATATAGCAGACGACCATTTTTGTGCCAGCGTTCGATCAGTTCTTTGCTTTGGTGATAGCTGCTTTCGGCAGTGTCGAGCAGATAATCCGGTGCGTTGCGGTCCATCATCACCTTACCGGCAATCATACGCATATTGATATGACTGGCGGCTTCAAACAGCGCATCAACAGATTGCGGATGAACAGTGCCAAACACCAGCGCCGTGGTGGTTCCGTTACGTAAAAGCTGCTTGATGAAGAACGCCGACATTTCGCGGGCGTACTCTAAATCCTCATAACGACGTTCAGTAGGGAAGGTGTGTTTATTCAACCACTCCAGCAATTGCTCACCATAGGCCCCCACCATTTCACTTTGCGGATAATGGATATGTGTATCGACAAAGCCCGGTACTATCAGTTTGCCGCGATAGTCGCGCACGCGAATGGTGTCAGGAATTTGATGCTTTCCGTTTTCCCATTCGCCAAACCATTCCACTTTTCCCTGTTTAATGAGTAATAAACCATCCTCAATAAACCGCAGCGCAGAGGCAATCTCTTCCGGGTTATCGATCGTACGGGTGACATCAATAAAACTGCCTCGTACCGCTTTTAACGTGTGTTCTCCTGACATCATTGACTCCTTTACTGTTAATCCATCTCTTCCGCTGAGGTAATACCAGGCAGAACGTTTTCCTGTCGGTAGCCACCAGGGAGGATAATATTTAATAAAATCGCAGTTAACCCGCCAGCACAAATAGGGTTTTCAACTAATACATAAATAGAGGCTGGCAATATTTTAAAAATTTCGGGATCGTAGGAGACGCCAAGCCCTAAACCTAAAGAAGTGGCGACAATAAGTGTTTCACGGCGCTTTAAACCGTTGGTGATGATGATGCGAATCCCTGCGATGGCAATCATGGAAAACATCAACGTCATTGCGCCTCCCAGAACTGCCGAGGGAATGGTCGTGAAGAAGCCGCCAATCATCGGAAATAAGCCGAGGATAACCAGCATTACCGCGATGGTTCGCCCGACATAACGTGAAGCGACGCCAGTCATCTGAATAACCCCATTATTTTGCGCAAACGTGGTTAATGGTAATGAACCGACAGCGGAGGCGATAACAGAAACCAGACCATCTGCCAGCACGCCGCCTTTCAGCCGGGACTGATACTCTTCCCCCTGAATGGGGCGGCGGGAAACCATTGCCGTGGCGGTGATATCGCCGACTGCTTCCAGCACGCTAAGCAGATAAATCGTGCCAACCACCAGGAACTGATGGAAGCTAAAACTAAAGCCGTATTTGAACGGATGCGGGATGGTGATTAACGGCAAATTGCGCATACTGCTGAAATCCACCATGCCCAGGCATAACGATGCGATATAGCCGACACATAGCCCAATGGCGATCCCTCCCATGCGTAGCAACGGACTGCGACAGCAGTTAAAGCCGATCACCACAATTAAAACCAATAAACCAACGCCGAGATGTTCGTAATTGCCGAACGTACCGCTGCTTTTGGCTGCAAATCCTCCACCAAAATCGATAATGCCGACTTTAATCAGGCTTAAGCCGATCATCAGTACCACAATACCGCTGACGGTAGGCGTAATAACCCGACGTAAATAGGGCAAGATAAATGAAGATCCGACAACCAGAAATGCGCCAACGAAGGAGACGCCGAGAAGCGACGACATGATTAACTCTTCGTGAAAACCGTCGCTTTTCATGCTGCTGCCCAGCGCAATCATGACCGTAACAAATGAAAAATTGACTGACTGAATTGAGAGTAGGCCAGAACCGACGATGCCGTAGCGGTTTACTTGTAACCAGGTACCAATACCAGAGGCGATCATCGCCATAGAAACAAGATAGGCAGTTGTTTCAGCGGAAAGCTGTAAGGCCGCACCCACGATTAACGCGGGGGTTACCATCGGAACGAAAATTGCCAACAGATGGGTAATGGCACCAACGAGAGCCTGATGAAAGGGAGGGCGATCCTCCAGTTCAAATATAAGGTCAGAACCTGCATGGTTTATATCAGACATCCCTTCACTCCTTTTAAAGTAAATTTGATCATCTGAATTAGTAAAATAAATTCCCACGAATTTGGGGCGCAGGACGCCTTGAGAACGGCTTATCTCATTTTCGCAGTCACTATTTAGTCATCGTTCAAACAGAGAAACAGGCCGCCGAAGCGGCCATTTATTATTTATATTTTTTCCAGCGCAGTGAGTATTTTCTCCGGTGTGAAATGCCATTCGCGTAACCAGATGCCGCATGCATCGTGAATTGCGGTAGCAATCGCCGGAGCTGCGCCATTTACACCGATTTCCGAGATCGATTTCGCCCCGAACGGGCCGACTTTATCGTCGCTCGGCACCAGCACAGCGCGGAAATCACGCGGAATGTCACCAATTTTCGGTGCGCCGTAACTGCGTAAATCACGCGTTAACGGGTGACCTTCGGCGTCATAAATGATCTCTTCGCTCATACTGTGGCCGATAGCACGCAGGGTGGCACCGTAGATTTGTCCCAACGCTAACTCTGGATTGACCGGTGTACCGCAGTCCAGCAAGGCGTAGAATTTATCCAGGCGGATTTCACCCGTACGCGTGTTGACGGCAACTTCAGCGAAGTTTGCGCCATACGGGAAGGCGAAATCAGGCGTGATATAACTGCCAGTTCCCACCAGTGAACCAAAGCCGGTGCCGGTTTCGCCTTTATGGGCAATATCCCCGAAACTAACTTCGCCTTTCTTGCCGCGCACGACGCCCGGCGTTGCCAGTTGAACATCTGCCACTGGCTCACCCAACATTTGCGCGCCGTGGAACAGAATTTTCTCCCGTAGATTTTCCGCTGCCAAACGCGCCGCGTTACCCGAGAAGCAAGTACCGGACGAGGCATATGCGCCTTTATCAAACAACGCATGATCGGTATCACCGGAGATAACATGCACGTCCTGCGGTGGGCAGTGCAGCACTTCTGCTGCCAGTTTCGTCACTACAGTATCCAGACCAGTACCAATATCCGCACCGCCAGAATGAACGATAAAGGTGCCGTCCGATTCCAGTTTGATCATGCAGTTAGCCTGATCGATATCCGGGATACCCGATTTCTGCATGATAATGGCGACGCCGCGACCGATGTGCCAGTCACCATTTTGCGGTTTCGGTGACGACCATTGGATCATCTCGCGACCCTGACGCAGGATCTCTTCCAGTGCACAGCTGGCGGCGGAAGGAACGGAGGTCGGCGCTTTACCTTCACCGATTGCACCGAGAATTTTCAGCTCTTGCCCTTCGTGTACCCGGTTACGTTCGATAATTTCCAGTTGGTCGATCTGTAACTGTTCAGCCAGTTCCGCTAATGCCATGGTGATAGCGAAGTTACCTTTCGGTGCGCCATAACCCTGATAAGCACCATTTGGGCAAATGTTGCTGTAGTAGGTGGTGACCTGGAAATCGACGTTATCGCACGGATATAACGGCAGCGACAGCGCCGGTCCGTTACACGGTACGGTGAGTGAGTGGTTGCCGTAAGGGCCAGTGTTGGCGCGGAAATCCATCTTCACTGCCGTCAGGCGACCATCTTTTTTCGCTCCCAGTTTGACGGTGACTTTCGCGACGTGACGAGAGGTGTTAGCAATAAACTCTTCTTCACGGGTGTAGCGGAACAGTACCGGACGCCCGGTCACGCAGGTTGCCCAGGCGCACACTTCTTCCAGCAGGATGTCCTGTTTGGAACCAAAACCGCCGCCAACTCGCTCTTTAATGACATGAACTTTATGCTGTTTCATGCCCACGAGGCGCGCGACCTGGCGGCGTAAGTGCCATGGTACCTGGGTGGAGGCGTGGATAACCAGACGATCGCCGTCCATACGAGTAAAGCAGATATGTGTTTCAGTCGGGCACTGCTGCGCTTGCGTTGAGTTATAGGTTCGCTCAATGATCACATCGGCATCGGCAAAGCCTTTGTCCATATCGCCAATATGACCATGAATACTGGCGGCGATATTTTTGCGAGGGCGAGAACCGATCGGGAAGTTGATGATCATATGCTCGCCGCGCTGGGCTGCATGGCTGTTATCGTCTTCCAGAGTATCTGGCGCACCAGCAACATACACCACCGGTTCATCGTGCACGACAGGCGCATCTTCCGCCATTGCTTCGTCGATCGACATTACCGGCTTAAGCACTTCATATTCAACGTCGATGAGCTTCAGTGCTTCGAGCGCAATTTCTTCACTTTCTGCGACGACCGCAGCAACACGATCGCCGACGTGACGCATTTTCTTGCCGAACATACGGCGGTCAAGCGGTGACGGTTCCGGTGCGCTCTGACCACCCGGGGTATAGTAGATATCCGGGCAATTCAGGTGAGTAATAACGTGAACGACGCCCGGTAAGGCTTCAGCTTTGCTGACATCCAGATGAGTAATCAGTGCGTGAGCGTGTGGGCTACGTAACATTTTAATGACGCAGGCGTCAGCCGTTACGCGGTCTTCAACATAGCAGGGTTTCGCCTGCACCATTTTCGCGGCATCAGTTTTAGGATAATGCTTACCAATGACTTCTAGGTCGTCACGGAAAGTCGGAGCGATATCAATGGTGGCCTGCGGATTATTTTTACGTGCAACCGCCAGTTCAATGACCTGATAGTATTGCTGCCAGCCAGCATCGCGGCTGAACAAACCAGAAAGCGCGTCGTCGATCTCTTCGCGGGTAGGTGCGGCGATGCGATCGAGAAGATCGGTGATAATCAGAGCTGCAGCTGGATCGTTATAACCAGACTGCACCACGCCAACATCAACCATTGCCTGTTGAACCAGACTTAACTCGTTCCATTTGCCCAGAGATTCTGCGGTACGAATATCTGCCTTCTCTAACTGTGCGGCAATAAGCAAGGACGCGTTAACGATATTACCGTTAAAGATTATTGCGTCAGAACCGGCAAACCCGAAACCATCATCACTGTTGCGTACAGAGTGCATTCCCATGTTAAACAACAGCTTTTGCACGTTTTCGCCTGGATTAACGGTTAGCTCCTGAGGCGCGCCATTTAAAGTAAAGTGGATGATCATACGGCTTCCTCCCCAGCCTGTTGGCAGTCGGCATACAGGTCGGCTACCAGAACTCCCGTGATATAGCGTTTATAGGCCACGCTGCCCCGCAAATCTTCCTGCGGGAAAATGGCGTTGGCGACAGCCTGTTCAAGTGCATTGCCTTCCAGATTTTGTTTTTCGACATCATGCAGACGCAGTGCTTTACTGGCGACGCCATCCAGCGCAATTCGCATACCGTCGTGGTCTGTCATTGCAACGGCTGCCGTCACGACGGTTAAACCTGCCTGAGAACGGCTAATTTTGCGGGTCGCACAGGTGCGATACGGATCTTTAATGATAATTTCGGTTAGCAGGCGATCGCATGGGCAGGCCAGGTAGTCCTCGATTGACAGCGTTTCGCCGTTGCCAAAAACCAGTTCAGCATCCAGTGCCAACAGGACGGGAAGCAGCACCGACTCTTCCTGGCGGGCGGCGATTTCACCACCAATGGTCGACTGATTACGAACATGGCGTGAGTAAACAAAACCGAGGGCTTCACGCAGCGCTGCAGGAATAAATCGCGCATCACGCAGTGGCTGCAAGCGAGACATTGCGCCAATCCGCAGTGCACCGTTATCCCAGTCAACCCAGTCCAGTTCCAGATCCTGTAAGGAAATGGCAATCTTTTTATCGGTACGGGTTGGTGTAGCATTGAGTTTGCTGCCCCCGGCGAACCAGACGGCTTCATCCTGGTAGCGGCGCTTCAGTTCCAGCGCCTGTTCGACAGAGTCGGGCCTGAAAAATTGTTCAATCATCTTCTTTCCTTATTTAACCCTCTTCCCTGCGGGAAGAGGGCATCTGTCATTTATGCCAGCGCATCCATCCGACGCCACATACTGGCAGCGGCTTTTCTGGCTTGTGCATAAATGGAATCGCAATCGAAGTTAAACTGACGGTCTTCATAGACCATCACACCATTGACCATCACGCTGTGAACGCTGCCTGAGCCCATACCGAAAGCGATATGCCCGGCGATATTGTCTGCCAGCAGCGGCGTCGGCGAGTTGTAATCGCAAATGGTTAAATCAGCTTTGTAACCGGCTTCCAGAAGCCCAAATTTCGCGCCAAAGTTGCGGCTCATCAGTTCGTTACCGTTAGTCAGGGCTTTGGCAAAACTGTCAGGCCACAGCGGACCACCCGCATCGCGATGTTTAAAGAAGGCAAATTTCATCTCTTCAAACATGTCCGAACCAATGCCGTCCGTTCCCAACGCCAGATTGCGGATGTCGCTAAGGTGATGGTTGTAGCCGACATGGTTGTTCATGTTTGAACGGGCGTTATGCACCAGGAACGCATCGCGCTGATTGAGTAGGGTGATGTCATCTTTCGACAAGTACAGCCCATGAGCGACCAGCGTTTTGCTGTCGATGAGATCGAATTGCGCCAGTCGTGCCAGCAGGTCTTTGCCGTACCAGTGGTGACTGTAGGAAACGTCGTAAAGGTCTTCCGCAGCGTGAATATGCAAACCACGGCCTGTGGCTTTCACGGCTTCACGCAGCATCTCCAGACCGGCATCCGGCACGGTAAACGGCGCGTGAGCACCGATATGTGCTTCCACCAGATACGGCTCGCTTGTCGCTTTCTTCGCCTCATCAATCAAACGGGCGAAACGGATGTTTTCTTCTACACCTTCCTGCAACTCTTTGATGCCGTTGTTACGGTCAGTAGTTTCAAAACAGGTCATCGCGCGCAGGCCAACTTTTAAAAATGCGTCGCGCAATGTGGAGAGCGACCCGCCGATATACGCCGGAGAGGCATGGTGATCGATAACCGATGTACATCCGCTCTTAATCGCTTCCAGGGAACAAATCAGTCCGCTGTAATAGAGCGACTCTTCATCAAGGGCGCGATCGAGCCGCCACCAGAGATTTTTCAGCGTTGAGATGAAATCCGGGCAAGGGGCGATGTTTGCCATAATTCCGCGGGAAAGCCCCGAGTAAAAATGGTTGTGCGAGCAGACAATCCCTGGCATCACAATCCGGCCATGCATCTCTTTGAAGCTGGCGTCGGGGTAGCGTTGCGTCAGGGCATCGCCGATAGCGACAATCACATCGTTTTCGATGGCGATATCAACGCCTTCCTGCACTTTTGCCGGGTGTAGCTGTACCGCAGTGACATTCTTCAGAATCAACATGATTACACCTCCACGCGGCCCAGCAGATAATGATGATGCTGGTGGACATGGCTGATGATGCGGCACATATCGTTCAGCTCCGGTGGTACGTTGTTAAACTGACCTTTGCTGTCGATGTTTAACACCCAGCTTTGGTTATTCAGACGTACTCGTACCCGGCAATCTTCCACAAGGAAGCCTGGGTTGCTGCTGTTATCAAAGTCTTGCGCCAGGCTGAAGACGGTGATTTTGTCTTTGTACGGTTTACCGTTCCACGGACAGAACTGAGCGCAGTTGCCGCATTCGTTACAGTAAGCGTCGAGGTGCAGCGTCTGGAAACGGTTCTGGAAGCCTGGGACCGCAATGGAGACGTTGGCGCGGTTCGGGCAGACATCCACACACTTGCTGCAAACGTAGTTACATTCGAGGCAGCGAGCGGCTTCCTGGGCGACAAACGCGTCACGATCGTCACTGTTCACCAGCGTGATAGAGATATCGCCTTTACGTTGATAGATTTCCGCTGGATTGACGTTGTTCCAGTATTTATCGTTCTGGTGGGAACGGATATTTTCCCGACTAAGGATGGTATCGGTCGCCCGACGCGCGGTTCCGACAGCAGCGACAATGGAGGATGGTCCGCGCTGTACGTCGCCGATCATAAAGACGTCAGTCAGACGAGTTTCGCCATTATGGTCGACGTCTGGCCAGCCGTTTTTGTCCAGCGGCACGCCCATCGCATTCAGGGCTTCAGTATCCTGCTGTTCACCAATGGCGGTGATCAGGCTGTCTACAAGCAGTGTTACTGTTTCATTGGTTTCAACCGGACGACGACGACCTTTCTCATCCGGTTCGCCAAGCGACATAACGCGCAAGGTTAAGGTGCCATCAGCATCGAAACGTTCCGGATTATTCAGGAAACGGAACTCTACGCCGTCGTGCAACGCTTCTTCATACTCTTCGCGCCATGCGGGCATCTCTTGTAGTGAACGACGGTAAACGATCGTTGCTTTTTCTACGCCTGGAACGCGTAACGCCGCACGAGCGCAGTCCATTGCGGTGTTACCCGCCCCGACAACGACCACATGTTTGCCCAGCTTGAGCGCTGTACCCTTGTTGTATTCACGCAGGAAGGGGAGTGATTTCCAGACATTTTGGTTGTCGCCCGCCAGTTTCACACCGCTATTTTTATCAGTGCCGGTGGCAATCAGAACATAGTGGAAGCCCTGATTTTTTAACTGCTCAATGGTTAAATCGGGTGAGCAGCCATACTCAAATTTCACGCCGTGAGCGGCAACAAAATCGATATCGTGCTGAATTAACTCTGCAGGAATACGGAACTGAGGAATGATATTTTTCACCACGCCGCCCGCATTGGCTTCGCGTTCAAACAGCGTAACCGGATGGCCCGCTCTGGCAAGGAAGTAACCTGCTGCCAGACCCGCCGGACCTGCACCAATCACGGCAACCGGATGGCGTGAACCAGAACCGGCTGGTTTGTGCCAGCGTTGCTTATATTCATCCCAACCTTTTTCCAGCGCGACTTTTTTCAGTTCGCGGATATTCAGCGCACTGTCGTAATCCAGGCGGGTACAGTTGTATTGGCACTGGTGATCGCAAATATGACCGGTAATGGCGGGCAGAGCGTTGCGTTGGTAGATGAGTTCCAGCGCGTCGGCATAGCGGTGTTCGCCAAGCAGACGGATGTATTCCGGAATATCTTGCTTGATAGCGCAGGCAGTAACACAGGGGGCAACGTAGCAGTCGGTCAGCGGCAGGTCTTCTGCCACTTCAATACGCTCTTCTGGCTTCCAGTGTTTCTGGGTGTATTCCATGGTTAACGCATCTGCTGCCAGTCTGTTCAGTCGTTCGACGTCAACATGGTCAAGTCCCCAGGCGTCGGAGCCTTCCAGCTCGCGCATGCAGGCACTTAAGCGCAGATAGCCGCCAGGTTTCAGCAGGTCGGTTGCCATAGTAATAGGGCGAATACCTGTATCAAAAATATCGCGGATAGTCAGCTGACTGGCACCACCGGAATAAGAAATGGGCAGTTTGCCGTCAAAGGCGCGAGAGAGAACTGCTGCAACATTGATGGAGAGCGGGAACAGCGCACGGCCTGACATATACATCTCTTCACCAGGCAGTGCGCCTTTATTGTTGATGGTGCCGAGAGTGTTAGTCAGTTTTACGCCAAAGCCGAGTGATTTTTCTTTTGCCAGTGCCATCAGGCGTTCCAGCATTTCCAGTGCTTGCGTCAGCTTGAGGTCGTGATCAAATGACTCTTCTTTTAAGCCTATGTAACCGAAACCGCAGACATCGAGGATCTCACGAACACGCGCGTACCCCAGTAAGGTCGGGTTAAGTTTCACAAAGGTGTTGAGCCCTTTTTCTTCCAGCATGTAGCGGCAAATGGCTTCGATTTCATGCGGAGGACAGCCGTGCATGGTGGAGAGGGTGACGCCATGCACCATACTGGTGGGGATGCGAGCGGGTAAGGCTTGCAAGCTTTCGCGTTTTTCCTGCAATCCGTGGCGAGCTAAAAATGCGTCATCCTGGAGTAATTTATTCAGCGTATCGCGATATTGAGCGAATTTCGGATGGTCAGATGCGTCCATCATATTGTCGATGAACTGTTGCATCGGCGGTTGCTTAATACCTTCGAGGTTGTAACCGACGCTCATATTAAAGATGAACGATTTACCGGAATCAGAAGGCTGGAACATCGCTTCGAGAAGGTGCAGGGCAAACCAGGCTTTGAGGTATTCATCCCAGGCTTTAAGCAGGGTAAATTCGGTAGACCATTCGGTGTTAAAGCACTCGTCTTCGGCATCGATACAGGGCTTTTCCAGCTCCAGGCGGTCAAGAATTTGGACGGTTTTTAGTTCGATGAAGCGTCCGCCAGTCAGCCAGGAAGTGACAATATTTTGCGCGAGCTGCGTGTGCGGGCCAGCGGCAGGGCCGACGGGAGTGGCACAGGTTTCACCGAAGACGCTAACAGTTTTACCTTTTACAGGTGAGTAAAACTGTTGCTCGGGAATACCAAAGATTGAGCGTTGTTGTTGGTATTCATCAAATATGCGCGTCAAAAGTTCCTCAAACGGAATGGGACGCATAATATCCCCCATAACCCTCTCCTTAGCTTATACAGATATCATTGAGTGACCGGTGTTGAGAAATCCGGTGGTTTAGGGGGATAGAGCAACAATCGCACCACTCTTGCCAGGTTTGGCGGGAAATATAAAAAAATGTGAGGCGGCTCGAAACTTAAGGGCTTTTTGTGAATGAACTCACAGGTGCTAAATGAGAATTAAAATCACTCCTGAAAATTATTATTGCCAGCCCATTTATCAATTTTTCTCTTTTCTCAAAATCAGTGATTCCTTATCATTATGATAATGAGTGCCGGAAGGATTAAATATTTGAACGCAATCGTTTAACTACGTTTTCTAAATTTCAGTATACCTTTCCTTCGCTGTAATAAAGTCGTCCGGAGTATCAATATCTAAAATTATTTCTGCATTTTCTATTTCGACGGAATAATGATCTCCCATAAGGAGTGCCTGACGCATATTGGTGACATTGGGTCGTTGGATTGCCTGCATCAGGCATGGTTTTGACACTAAAATCGGATGGCCGGGGATGCCATTATGGAGTGGCAGTATTGCGCCATCATTTCGTAACGACCAGATTTTTCTAAAAATATCGATGGTGAGGGTTGGCATGTCACCGTGGGTGAGAAAACAATGTTCTGTTTGCACTGCGGGTACTGCGGCCTTGACGGATGTTAGTAAACCCTGCGCATAATCTGGGTTGTGAATAATAGTGATATTGCTCTGGTTCGCATAACGTTCGTGCAGTTCATTACCACGATAGCCGGTGACTAAAATAATTCGGCTACAAAACTGCAACGCATTTTTGATACTTGTATCAAGAATTGTTCCCTGTTCCCAGGGTAACATCATTTTCCATTGCCCCATTCTTGATGATAATCCGGCAGCGGTAATTATACAGTCGATGGCTGACATAGTGGTTCCATTATTTATAGGGGCTAATAACGCCTGATAATTGCGTTACTTCCTGATGGATTAAGTTGGGGATAATTTATCCCAGAGAGGTCATAAAGACTCGTGAAAAGTATAGTTGACCCATCGGCATTAGTCATTGATTTAGGTGCGCAGAAACGTCCCACTGTGATTTCTGTTGTTGGTGCTGGGGGGAAAACCAGCTTGCTTTTTTGGCTGGCAGAACTGCTCCAGGCTAGCGGCAGGCGTGTGTTAATCACGACGACGACACATATGTTTATGCCAACGTCTCACTGGCCCGTGGTTTTCTGTCGTGATCCCGCCATGCTTCCTCATGCGTCTCTTACATCCCCCATTTCATTTTGTTTTCACAGCTGGAAAGCGAACCAGGGAAAAGTGCAGGGATTTACGCCAGAAGCGATTGATGCACTGGTGCAACGACCAGAGTGTGACGTAATTCTCATTGAAGCAGATGGCTCGCGTGGAATGCCGTTAAAAGCGCCTGATGAGCACGAACCTTGCATACCCAAAAGCAGTTGCTGCGTGATTGCTGTGATGGGAGGACATACTTTGGGCGCGAAAGTGAGCACAGAAAATGTCCATCGCTGGTCGCAGTTTGCTGATATTACCGGGTTAACACCTGATGCAACCTTGCAACTGAGCGATCTCGTTGCGCTGGTTCGCCACCCTCAGGGGGCGTTTAAAAACGTACCGCAAGGTTGTCGGCGAGTCTGGTTCATTAACCGTTTTTCTCAATGTGAGAATGCGATTGCACAAAGCGAGCTCCTTCAACCGCTGCAACAACACGACGTAGAGGCAATCTGGCTGGGCGATATACAAGAACATCCTGCAATCGCGCGCAGATTTGTGAATTAGCGGCCCGGGTATTCCGGGTTACTGAAAGGATATCCATTGAGGTTGGTATGAATATTTTCACAGAGGCTGCAAAACTCGAAGAGCAAAATTGTCCGTTTGCTATGGCGCAAATTGTTGATAGCCGAGGCTCGACTCCCCGCCATTCTGCACAAATGTTAGTGCGCGCCGATGGTTCTATCGTCGGTACAATTGGTGGCGGAATGGTTGAGCGGAAGGTGATTGAAGAGTCGCTTCAGGCATTGCAGGAACGTAAGCCGCGATTATTCCATGGACGTATGGCTCGTAACGGTGCGGATGCTGTCGGGTCAGATTGTGGAGGTGCAATGTCAGTATTTATCAGCGTCCATGGTATGCGTCCACGTCTGGTGTTGATTGGCGCGGGGCATGTCAACCGGGCGATAGCCCAGAGTGCGGCGCTATTAGGATTTGATATTGCCGTTGCTGATATTTATCGCGAAAGCCTCAATCCTGAACTATTCCCACCATCAACCACGCTTCTCCATGCTGAGTCGTTTGGTGCGGCAGTGGAAGCACTGGATATTCGCCCTGATAATTTTGTCCTGATTGCCACGAATAATCAGGATCGTGAAGCCCTCGACAAACTCATTGAACAGCCCATTGCATGGTTGGGGTTGCTGGCAAGTCGTCGCAAGGTTCAGCTTTTCCTGCGTCAATTGCGTGAGAAAGGCGTGGCTGAAGAACATATTGCCCGTTTACATGCGCCCGTTGGTTACAACATAGGTGCGGAAACGCCGCAGGAGATCGCCATCAGCGTGCTGGCAGAAATATTACAGGTGAAAAATAACGCGCCGGGTGGGCTGATGATGAAACCTTCTCATCCTTCCGGACACCAGCTGGTGGTGATTCGCGGTGCGGGAGATATCGCCAGTGGTGTGGCGCTACGTCTGTATCATGCGGGTTTTAAAGTGATCATGCTGGAAGTGGAAAAACCGACAGTGATTCGTTGTACCGTGGCGTTTGCCCAGGCCGTGTTCGATGGCGAAATGACGGTCGAAGGCGTCACTGCTCGCCTGGCAACCAGCTCTGCGGAAGCGATGAAACTTACCGAACGCGGATTCATTCCTGTGATGGTAGATCCCGCCTGTTCATTGCTTGATGAACTGAAACCGCTTTGCGTGGTGGACGCTATTCTGGCGAAACAGAATTTGGGAACGCGGGCAGATATGGCACCAGTAACAATCGCGCTTGGGCCGGGCTTTACTGCTGGGAAGGATTGTCATGCGGTAATTGAAACAAATCGCGGGCACTGGCTCGGTCAGGTGATTTACTCTGGTTGTGCGCAGGAGAATACCGGTGTTCCTGGCAATATTATGGGGCATACCACCCGACGGGTGATCCGTGCTCCTGCTGCAGGCATTATGCGATCCAACGTGAAATTAGGCGATCTGGTGAAAGAGGGCGATGTGATTGCCTGGATTGGTGAGCATGAAATTAAAGCACCGTTGACGGGGATGGTGCGTGGCTTGTTGAACGACGGCCTGGCAGTGGTTGGTGGTTTTAAAATTGGTGATATCGATCCTCGTGGTGAAACCGCTGATTTCACCAGCGTTTCTGATAAAGCCCGGGCGATTGGCGGCGGCGTACTTGAGGCGTTAATGATGTTGATGCATCAGGGCGTGAAAGCGACAAAAGAAGTGCTGGAAGTGGCTTAAATGAAAATGGCCGGATGGTATTACCCACCCGGCCTGAGACTGATGACAAACGCCAAATTGCCTGATGCGCTACGCTTATCAGGCCTACAAGTGCATTGCAATCTATTGAATTTGCGATGTTTTGTAGGACGGATAAGGCGCTCGCGCCGCATCCGGCATCAACAAAGCGCACTTACTTGACAATCTTTGGCCGGATGGTATTACCCACCCGGCCTTTAAATTACTGACAAATCACCGTTCCTGTTTTGCCTTCAATCCCTTCTTTCGCTTTGCTCAATACGGTAATCAGTGCTTCACGACCTGCGCGAGAGCGAGCAAACGAGGCGGCAGCTTCCACTTTAGGCAGCATAGAACCTTTCGCAAAATGACCTTCTTCGATAAAGCGTTCAGCATCACTTAATGACAGGCGATCGAGCCACTGTTCATTCTCTTTACCGAAGTTAATGGCCACTTTTTCTACCGCAGTCAGAATGATCAGCATATCGGCATCAATCATTTCTGCTAAACGGGCGCTGGCCCAGTCTTTATCGATAACCGCGCTGGCACCACGCAGATGGTTACCTTCACGAATAACAGGGATACCACCACCGCCAACGGTGATCACCACCTGACCTGCATCTACCAGAGCTTTAACCGTTTCTTTTTCAATGATATCAACCGGTTTTGGCGAGGCAACAACACGGCGATAGCCGCGACCAGCATCTTCTTTCAGAGTGTAACCCTGTTTTGTCAGTTGCTCTGCTTCTTGCTCGGTAAAGAACGAACCGATCGGCTTGGTCGGGTTGAGGAATGCCGGATCGTTAGCGTCGACTTCGACCTGAGTAACCAGCGTTGCTACAGGTTTATTAATGCCCCGAGAAAGCAGTTCTTCTCTTAAAGCGTTTTGTAGATCGTAACCAATATAACCCTGGCTTAATGCAACACAGACAGACATCGGCAGCATTGGCGAGTGCGCTTCAGTTTTTGCGGCAGCTTCAAAGGCCTGGTTAATCATGCCCACCTGCGGCCCGTTACCATGAGTGACGATAACTTCATGTCCCTGGGCAATTAAATCAACAATTGCCTGAGAAGTAATTTTTACCGCTTTCATTTGCCCGGCCAGGTCATCGCCCAGCGCATTCCCGCCCAGGGCGAGAACAATTTTCTTACTCATTTTTCCTCACTCATCATTCTTGATTGTGTATAGATCCCTGGCAGTGGTTAGAGCACGGGAGGGACAAACGGTTTGCGTCGCAGGAAACGACCTCGCCCGGCTTTGCCTGTAAAGGTGCCGTCACAGAAAATCGTTTCACCACGGGATAAGGTTCTGACAATCGCGCCCTGACAGGTAAAACCCTCCCATGGCGAGTAGTCGGCGTTGTCGTGGAGATGGCGATGCTGAATTTGTTGGCTCTGACGTGGGTCGATAATCACCACGTCGCCGTCGGAACCGGGCGCTAATAATCCTTTTTGCGGCCACAGGCCAAACAACCTGGCGGGCATTGCGCTGGTTAATTCAACAAAGCGTTCCGGTGTTATACGTCCCGTCATCACGCCACTGGAAAACAGTAACTGCATGCGGTTTTCCACACCGGGTAAGCCATTTGGGCAGCGACTGAAATCGCCTTTAGAAATTTGCAGGCGTTGAGCCATCGAGAAGGTGCAGTGATCGGTTGCCACCACGTCAATCGCACCATCGCTGATGCCACACCACAGTTTGTCCTGCTCGCGTACGTTACGCAGCGGTGGGCTAAGAATGAACTTCATGCCATCTTCTGTATCGTAACTGCGTTCGTCCAACAGGAGATATTGTGGGCAGGTTTCAACCCAGACTGGCTGGTGATTCGCACGGGCAAGACGCAGATAATCCAGACCTAAGCCGTTAGACAGGTGCACGATATAGAGCGGGGCGTTACCGGCAATTTGTGCCAGGTTAATCATGCGGGCGATGGCTTCCGCTTCGCATTCCAGAGGGCGACTCAAGGCATGATAGCGCGGCGCGGTTAACCCTGCGGCGATAAATTCCGCCCGCTTGCTGGCGATAGCCGCATCATTTTCCGGGTGCACGGTGGTCAGCGCGCCGGATTCATGCAAGCGGCGTAATGCCTGCAAAACCTCGTCATCGTTGAGTTTGTATTGATAGGTTAAATAGAGTTTAAAACTGCTCAGTCCTTCCTCGACCATCATCGGGATTTCGTCGAGGATTGCGTGATTAATGTGCTGGATCACACCGTGAAAGCTGTAATCGATGACCGCTTTATGGGCGGCATAACCACGATAAACCTCCAGTTGATGGCGTAACCGACAGCCGTTTGGGCCAAATCCCATATGGTCAATAATGGTTGTTGTACCGCCACACGCAGCTGCGCGGGTACCGGTAAAAAAATCGTCACAACTGCGCGCGATGCCGACATCAATATTGAAATGCGTATGGACATCCACGCCGCCAGGGAAAACGTAACAGCCAGTGGCATCAATTTCTTCATACGGGAGCTGCGGCGAAATATTGTTGCCCAACTGGCGAACAATCCCGCTTTCAATCAGCAAATCCTGTTTGGCTTGTCCATCTGCGTTAACGACAGTGCCGTTTTTGATCAATACGCGCATAGCAAACTCCAAAAACCCTCCGGCGAACCGGAGGGGAATAAGTGAAGAGTAATTACTCTGTTGCCAGCCAGCTTAACGGGATTGCAGCGTACATCGCGGCACAGGTCACCAGGTGAGATTTCCAGGTTTTTTCGTTAGGTGCATGCGCTTCAGGTTCTTTACCCGGGCCAAAGCCGATCACCGGAATGCCGTGACGGCCCATGATAGATACGCCGTTAGTTGAGAAGGTCCACTTATCAACAACCGGCGCTTTGCCAAACAGCCCTTCGTAGGCATTCACCAGTGCTTTAACGGTGAAGTGATCTTCTTCCACTTTCCAGGTCGGGAAGTAGCATTCGGTTGGGTAAACCAGGCCAGTCCAGGACGGACGGTCGTAGTTGTACATAGAAACAACCGCGTTAGCTTTCTGTACTGCAGGCAGGGCGCGGATTTCGTCCAGCGCGCCTTCCCAGGTTTCGCCCCAGGTCAGACGACGGTCGATTGAAACTGCGCAGCTGTCTGCTACAGCGCAACGGCTTGGGGATGTGAAGAAGATTTCAGAAACGGTGAGGGTGCCTTTGCCGAGGAATTCGTCATAACCCAGACGTTGGGAGAGTTCTTGTAATTCGCCAAGAATCGGACCCATTTTGAAAATGGCGTTATCACCGCGTTCTGGTGCAGAACCGTGGCAGCTAACACCCTGAACATCAATACGAATTTCCATACGACCGCGCTGACCACGGTATACCTGGCAGTCGGTTGGTTCGGTACTGACCACAAATTCCGGGCGAATGCCGGATTGTTCAATAATGTACTGCCAGCACAGACCGTCGCAGTCTTCTTCCTGCACCGTACCGGTAACCAGCAGGGTATATTCATCTTCCAGACCGAGGTCTTTAATGATTTTACCGGCATAAACCATAGAGGCCATGCCACCTTCCTGGTCGGAAGTACCGCGACCACCAATCAGTTCATCAGTTTCCATGCCTTCGTACGGATCGAAGTCCCAGTTTTTGATGTTGCCAATGCCGACGGTATCGATATGAGCGTCCATTGCCACCAGACGCGGGCCGTGGCCGATATAACCGAGAACGTTGCCCATCGGGTCGATTTCAACTTTATCGAAGCCGACTTTTTCCATCTCTTCTTTAATACGATGTACTACGCGTTTCTCGTCGCAGCTTTCACTGGGAATAGCAACCATGTCGCGCAGGAAGCGAGTCATATCCGCCTGGTAATCTTTTGCTTTTTCAAGAATCAGTTTGAATGGAATATTCTTAGCCATTATTTTTCTCCAGATTTTTTACTCCCCGTTTTGCAGGGAGCAGTTCCAATAGGGTGATTAAGGTGCTACAGCGTGTTTGCCTTCCCAGACAACTTCGCGGTAGTGCTTCACGTCGGTGTCGCCTTCAGTGCTGATAACCAGCACCACGGCATCTTTGTTCAGCGCCAGTTTTTCCATCAGGCTTTGACGTTGCGGGTGATAATGAACCGCTGCGAGAACGCCCAAACCGACAGCGCCGGATTCACCGGAGATGATGCGCGGGTCGTTGCCGTACGGATTACCCAGCACGCGCATACCTAATGCGGCAACGCTGTCCTGGCAGGAGATGAATTGGGTGGCGCAGTTACGTAGGATTTCCCAGCCCAGCGGGTTAGGTTCGCCACAGGCCAGGCCTGCCATGATGGTGGCCATATCACCGCCAACGTTGACGATGTCGCCTTTGACGCCGGAGCGATAAATACAGTCAGCTTTGTCAGGTTCAACAATAATGCTGTGCAGATTTTGCGGGCTATAGACGTCGACCAGATAACCCAGCACACCACCGGCCATTGCTCCGACACCGGCTTGCAGCAGAACGTGCGTCGGGGTTACGCCCATTTCTCGCATTTGCTCGACGGCTTCATCTGCCAGGGTTGCGTAGCCTTGCATGATCCAGGTTGGGATTTTGGTGTAACCTTCCCATGCCGTGTCCTGTACCACTTCCCAGCCGTGCTGCTGCGCGTGTTGCATGGTCAGGCGAACGGTATCGTCATAGTTCATATCCGTGACGATGCACTCGGCACCGAGGTTCAGAATGGCGTCAACGCGTTCCTGAGCAGAACCTTTCGGCATGTAAATCACCGCATTCTGTCCGAGTTGCTGTGCTGCCCACGCCACACCGCGCCCGTGGTTGCCGTCGGTGGTGGTCGCGAAAGTCATTTTTTCGCCGATGGCATTTTTCAGGTGCTCAAATGACAGCGTTTCGATATCAAGATGATATTTTTCACACAATAATTGAGCGATGGCGTACGCACCGCCAAGCATTTTGAAGGCGTTCAGACCGAATCGTTTTGATTCGTCTTTGACGAGAATTTTCTTCACACCAAAAAGGTTTGCGAGATCGTCCAGCGCACAAAGCGGTGTTGGGCGATAACCAGCTATTTTCTGGTGGAACTGGCGCGCCAGTTTGGCCTGGCTTTGCGAAAAGAGCGGTGATGTTTCGCCGTTGAAAAATTTGTTATCGGCGATATCAATCTTCAATGAGAAAACGGACATATCCTATCCTTTTGGCCTCTGGAAATAGAGGGCCGACCAGCTGATCGGCCCGAGGGGTTATTTCACGCGTTCTTGCGCTTCTTTCAGCAGTTGCTCGAGCAGTGCACCTGGTTTGGCGTATTTACGGGACAGGATCATCGCGGCGATGATATAAGGCTTCCAGCTGGCTTCTTTGTAGGTAGCGATACGGTATTTTTCGAATACGCCTTCAGTCACTTCACCTTCTTTACAGGATACGCCGCTGATATCAGCTGGCAGGCAGTGCATGTACAGGGCTTCGCCATCACGGGTCAGTTCCATCATCTCTTCAGTACAATGCCAGTCTTTGTGTTGCGCGTTCTGTGCCAGACACTGTTTTTCCAGTGCTTTTAAGCCTTCGTGATCGTTCGCACGCAGCAATTCAGTACGCTCTTCCATCACTTTGTAAGGTGCCCATGACTTCGGATAAACGATGTCTGCGTCTTTGAAGGCTTCTTCCATGCTGGTGACCTGACGGAAGCTACCACCGGAGGCTTTAGCATTGTTTTTCGCCACTTCAACCACATCCGGGATCAGGTCGTAGCCTTCCGGATGGGCCAGGGTGACATCCATACCGAAGCGAGTCATCAGACCGATGATGCCTTGTGGTACAGAGAGCGGTTTGCCATAGCTTGGAGAGTAGGCCCAGGTCATGGCGATTTTTTTACCTTTCAGGTTTTCCAGTGAACCAAAGTGTTCACGTAACCACGCGAGGTCAGCCATTGACTGAGTCGGGTGGTCAATATCGCATTGCAGGTTCACTAAAGCCGGACGCTGTGGCAGTACACCCTGCTTGTAACCGTCATCAAGTGCAGCGCCAACTTCACGCATATAGGCGTTGCCTGCGCCCAGATACATATCGTCGCGAATACCAATAGCGTCGGCGCAGAAGGAGATCATATTGGCGGTTTCACGCACGGTTTCGCCGTGAGCGATTTGTGATTTGCCTTCGTCGAGATCTTGTTGTGCAAGGCCGAGCAGGTTAAGCGCGGAAGCATAAGAGAAGCGGGTACGGGTGGAGTTGTCGCGGAATACGGAAATACCTAATCCACTATTAAAGACTTTGGTTGAGATGTTTTCAGCACGCAGTGCTTTTAATGCTGCGGCAACGTCCAGTACTTGTTTCAGTTCATCTGGCGTCTGTTCCCACGTTAACAAAAAATCTTTCTCGTGAAGGTGAGAGGTCAGCGAATTGATATCCTTAATCAGCTCATTAACAGTTTTCATCATAAAGTCCCGGTAGTGGAATGACAGGCAAAGTGGTTTATTTCACTGTGACTTGCCAAAGTGATTGGTGTTTTCACAGCTATACCTGGGACTAACAATAAGTGTGCCAGAATTATCCGCGCGGCTGCAAAAGACTAATTTGACGGATAATGTGTGGGGTTGATCACAAATTGATGCCAGCTTCTGGTTGTTTGTAAAATACGAAAACGTTTGGCTTTTTTTATCGCGTTATTTATTTGCTGCTAAGTATCAGAAATAAGATAAAGGGGCAGGCTATCTCTCTTCAGTTTGATAAACTCACCGCCGTAATTCTCATATTGATATAGAAATGTGATATCTCTTCCATAATTTCATTAGAAAATGATAAAAATCTTATGTTTTTATCAAAGCCAATTTCGCCTGAGTTAATATCATCATGATCTGTGAACCATCAACGTCTTCAATGATCGACTTTTAAGTAAGTCTGGAAGGTAAAGCTATGGAGCTTGCTACTACGCAGTCAGTATTGATGCAAATTCAACCGACAATTCAGCGTTTTGCCAGAATGCTTGCCAGCGTTTTGCAGCTTGAGGTTGAGATCGTTGATGAAAACTTGTGTCGCGTTGCCGGAACGGGCGCGTATGGGAAGTTTCTTGGTCGCCAGTTGAGCGGCAACTCACGCCTGCTCCGCCACGTCCTGGAAACGAAAACTGAAAAAGTTGTGACACAGTCTCGCTTCGATCCCCTTTGCGAAGGTTGCGATAGTAAAGAAAATTGCCGCGAAAAAGCATTTCTGGGTACGCCTGTCATTTTACAGGATCGTTGTGTTGGGGTGATAAGTTTGATTGCCGTTACCCACGAGCAACAAGAGCATATCAGTGATAATTTACGCGAATTTTCTGATTATGTTCGCCATATATCCACCATTTTTGTTTCGAAACTTCTGGAGGATCAGGGGCCAGGAGATAACATCAGTAAAATATTTGCGACCATGATCGATAATATGGATCAGGGCGTATTAGTTGTAGATGATGAAAATCGGGTTCAGTTTGTTAATCAGACTGCCTTAAAAACACTTGGTGTTGTGCAAAATAATATTATTGGGAAACCTATCCGTTTCAGACCATTAACATTTGAGAGTAATTTTACCCATGGACATATGCAGCATATTGTTTCATGGGACGATAAAAGTGAATTAATCATTGGTCAATTGCATAACATTCAGGGCCGACAATTATTTTTAATGGCGTTTCACCAATCGCATACCAGTTTTTCTGTAGCAAATGCACCTGATGAACCGCATATTGAACAATTGGTTGGCGAGTGCCGTGTTATGCGGCAATTAAAACGACTCATTAGCCGTATTGCACCCAGCCCATCCAGCGTTATGGTGGTTGGTGAAAGCGGCACGGGTAAAGAAGTCGTCGCCCGTGCAATCCATAAGTTGAGCGGAAGACGGAATAAACCCTTTATTGCTATCAACTGTGCCGCGATTCCGGAGCAGCTTCTGGAGAGCGAACTGTTCGGTTATGTTAAAGGTGCATTTACTGGCGCTTCTGCCAACGGTAAAACAGGGTTGATTCAGGCGGCGAATACGGGCACGCTGTTTCTCGATGAAATAGGTGATATGCCATTAATGTTGCAGGCTAAATTACTGCGCGCTATTGAGGCACGTGAAATTCTGCCGATTGGTGCCAGTAGCCCAATACAAGTCGACATTCGCATCATTTCTGCAACTAATCAGAATTTGGCCCAGTTCATTGCCGAAGGTAAATTCCGCGAAGATCTCTTCTACCGACTTAATGTTATCCCGATAACTCTGCCACCGCTGCGTGAACGTCAGGAAGATATTGAACTATTGGTGCATTACTTTTTACATCTGCATACCCGTCGTCTGGGATCGGTTTATCCTGGCATTGCTCCCGATGTCGTCGAAATATTGCGTAAGCATCGTTGGCCCGGAAACCTGCGCGAGTTAAGCAATTTGATGGAATATCTGGTTAACGTGGTTCCTTCAGGTGAAGTTATCGACAGCACGCTATTGCCGCCAAATCTGCTGAATAATGGCACAACGGAGCAAAGTGATGTAACAGAGGTCAGTGAGGCGCACCTGTCACTCGATGATGCGGGCGGCACGGCGCTGGAGGAGATGGAAAAGCAAATGATCCGCGAGGCGCTTTCACGTCATAACAGCAAGAAGCAAGTTGCTGATGAACTGGGCATCGGCATTGCTACGCTCTATCGCAAGATTAAGAAATATGAGTTGTTAAACACATAACCTCAGTGAATCCGGCCTGAATTCAGGCCGGATATCCTTTTACTTCGTTTTCTCGCAATCCAGAACTGTATTTACAATCATCTGATACCCCGTGCAGCGACAAAGATTTCCCGCCAGTCCGCGACGAATTTCCGTAATGGTTAATGGCTTCTCGCGTGGTTTCGCCAGCATTGCCGTGGTAGCCATAATCAGGCCAGGCGTACAAAACCCGCACTGCACTGCGCCGGATTTCGCATAAGCCTGCTGAACATGAGAAAGTTTTCCGCCTTTCGCTTCACCTTCCAGCGTGCGGATCTCTTTTCCTTCAGCCCAGGCGGCAAGGTATAAGCAACTGTCTATTGCTGTGCCGTCGACCAACACCGTACAGGCACCACATTCACCCACGCAGCACCCTTGTTTGACACTTAGCAGTCCTTGTTCGCGGAGTAATTCCGAGAGCGGCGTGCCTGGTGCGGCGTGAAGCTGAAAAGGCATCCCGTTAATGGTGCATTCGATGGTAATTGTTTCGCTGTGATTCATTGCAATTTTCCCCCCGCCGCGGCGACGGCTTCGCTAATCACTTTTTTGGTCATCGTCTGGATGAGATGCAGACGAAACTCTTTACTGGCCCGCCATGAAGAACGCGGGGCGACATCTTGCAGGACAGATTCGCTGATAGCTTCCAGCGTTTGCAGGTTTAATGGCGCATTTTGTGCAGTCTGTTCGGCATGTTGGCAGCGAATCGGCGTTGGCGCGGCAACACCAAATGCCAGGCGTAATTCGCTGAAATTGCCGTTATCCAGTCGGCAATGTGCGGCGCAGCCAATCGTTGAAATATCCATTGCGTCGCGCATGGCATATTTAAAATGCGCGCTGCCCGCGTGTTCTTTCGGCTGTGGCGGAAAATGAAAGGCGACGAGGATTTCGTCATGCTCAAGAGACACTTTGCCCGGCCCGGTGTGAAAGCCATTAATCGGGACGAAACGAACACCGCGCGGGGAGTGGATCTCCAGTTTCGCGTCATAAATTAGCGTTGGCGTGGCAGAATCTGCGCTGGTGGCACCGTTGCAAATATTTCCACCGTAGGTAGCGACGTTACGGATCTGCGGTCCAGCAATGGACGTGGCCGCAGCACATAACGCCGGGAGATGACGTTGAGTTATAGGATCTTCTATTAGCTGGGTAAATGTCGTTGCAGAGCCGATACGTAGCGAGCCATCTTCCGCCAGCGTAATTCCCCGCAGCTCCGCCAGATTATGAATATCAACAATATGGCGATAACGGTCATTGTGATGGTGGAGCTGAATCAGTACGTCAGTGCCACCGGCGAGCAGTTTGGCCTGCGGGTTGTCAGCCAGCAGGTTGATGGCATCGGCAAGGGTTGCTGCGCGATGGTAAGAAGCAAAATCAAACATGATGTTATCCTCAAATCAATCCTGCCAGATGGAACTCTTCATATAACCGTTTTGGCGTCAGCGGCAGTGTATTGATTGCAACACCGGTAGCCATCTTCACCGCGTTACGAATAGCAGCGGCAACAGGAATTATTGGTGGCTCACCCAGTGACTTATGTCCGTATGCGGATTGCGGCTCATTGATTTCGACGAACGCGCTTTCCAGTTGTGGCAGATCCGGCATGGTCGGCATTTTGTAATCCAGCAGATTGGGGTTACGGACCACGCCGCTTTTAGCATCGATGATCATCTCTTCAAATAGCGCCCAGCCAATGCCCATTCCCATTCCGCCGTGTACCTGACCTTCTGCCAGCAGTGGATTAAGAATATGCCCTGAATCATGAACGTTGAGGATGCGGTTGATGGTGACTTTGCACAGCGCAATATCGACCGTCAGATCAACAAAGGTACAGCCAAACGCCGGTGGGTTAGTGGTGGTTTTGATGGAGCTTTCAGCAGAGAGCTGCCCGCCGCGTTCAGGGTGGTAGAAAGCGTCCATCGCCAAATCTTTTAACGACATTAACGGCTCTTCCGGTCGTTCAACCAGCACGATATGGCCTTTTATCAGGGTCAGATTCATCGCTGACTGATGTAGCATGACTGCGGCGTGAGCGATGATTTTCTCTTTTAATAATAGTGCCGCACTGCGCAGCGCAGGCGCGGCAACATAGCTCTGGCGTGAGGCAAATGCGCCGGGATCGAACGGCGTAACGTCGGTATCTTGAGTTGAAATAACGCGAACGTCGCTGACCGGAACCCCCACGGTTTCTGCCACCATTTGCGAGAAGACGGTGTCGGCACCCTGACCGATTTCCGTCGCGCCGCTTTGCACGTTGATGGTTCCATCCTGATTCATCAGAAGGCGCGCGCCTGCTATTTCTACGCCGACAGGCCAGGTGTTAGAGGTGTAGCTAAAACAGGCGACGCCAACGCCGCGGCGCAAATTGCCTTGCTGGTTCTGGCATTCTGCACGGCGTTTTTCCCATTCAAAGATTTTCCGGCCTTTTTCAAGACACTCCGGCAACCCTGCGCTGTAAATACGTTTGCCCGTGAGCGGATTAGCATCTCCTTCGCGGGCGGCGTTGCGTAAACGAATTTCAACAGGATCAATACCTAACGCTGTCGCGGCGTCATCAAGCATAGACTCAACGGCAAATACGACTTGTGGCGCGCCATAACCACGCATCGCACCAGCCGAGGGGAGGTTGGTATAGCAGGTCTTTGAACTGTAAGCGTAGGCACAACGAGGATAAAGGTAAGCGACTTTATTCCCCCCCGCAGAAGCGATGGAGTGCCCGTGAGATGCATAAGCGCCGGTGTTAGACAGAACATCCAGACTATAACCTTTCAATGTTCCGTCGCGGTTCACGCCCATTTGCCCGTCAATGGTAAAAGCGTGGCGGGTACGGGTTGCGAGGAAACACTCTTCACGGCTAAGGGAAACTTTCACCGGAATGCCGCCAAGCTTGCTGGTCAGGAATGCCGCCATTGGCTCTTCCAGTACATCCTGTTTATTACCAAAACCGCCACCGACAAATGGTTTGATGACTCGTACGCATGACCAGGGAATATCCAGCGCCTGACCAACCACGCGGCGAACAATGTGCGGGATCTGGGTGCTGGAAACGATGGTAATTCGCGAGTCATCCTCCATCCACGCCAGCGATGTTACGCTTTCCATGTGACAATGTTGAATAACGGGGGTCTGATAGTGCCCCTGTACCTGGTAGTCGGCGGCATCGATTGTTTGTTGGACATTACCCGTCGACATCGTGCTTTGTTTCAGTAAATTGCCACCGTTATGGATTGGTGCAGCGTCTTCTGCCAGCGCCGCTTCTGGCGTGGTGATAACGGGTAATTCTTGCCACTCAATGCTGACCAATTGCGCCGCTTTTTCTGCCGTGAGTTCATCGCGGGCCACGACGATGGCAACGGCGTCACCATGATGACGAACATGGCGAGTTAGCAGTGCGCGATCGGCGGTATCGCGCTTGTTTTCGTCAAGTGTCCAGGCATGCCCAGCTGTAGCGAATGGAATATCAGGCACATCTTCCCAGGTAAAAATCGCCAGTACGCCCGGCAAACTTCTGGCTTGTTCATCATTAATACTTACGGCATAACCATGTGCGATAGGGCTACGTACATATTTCGCATAACACATGCCCGCCATAACATAATCGTCAGTATATCGTGCCCGCCCGGTGACCTTAGCAATGGCATCGACGCGCATGCATGATTCACCCGTAGCGGTTGCTTCCCGCGCTTCCATAGAAATCCCCTCGATTTGAACATTTGGTTCTTATGGCAAAGATTTAGTCTAAGCAGGCAAGATTTACGCCAGAAACGACGATAAGCGTTAGGGGAGGTAGGAAGTGTGATGACGTTAAAAAAACACAGATATGATACGAAACAGGACTCTGAATAGGGGCAGTGATACGTATCAATATGAGTGGCGATAAAATCAATGTGATAAATTGGGATTATTACGCATCAGGATGGGAAATAGGGTAAAAAGTCAGGAAGTTCGATACCTCTACAGCGAATATTTTGCTGATGATACTTCCCTTTGCCAAATGAAATTAACCTCTTTCTCTATTACCACGTTTTTCCAGAAGCAAGAGATTGGGTATCAAGAGGCTGGCTGCTATGATAAGGCGTCTTGTTTTTTAAGCGAGGAAAGATTTTGAGTGCGGGACGCCTGAATAAAAAATCTCTGGGTATCGTGATGTTGTTATCGGTTGGACTGCTTTTGGCGGGCTGTTCGGGTAGCAAATCATCCGATACAGGAACGTATTCCGGCTCCGTTTACACCGTGAAACGGGGGGATACGCTATATCGTATTTCGCGCACCACGGGAACCAGCGTAAAAGAACTGGCGCGACTGAACGGCATTTCCCCCCCTTACACCATTGAAGTTGGTCAGAAACTAAAACTGGGTGGGGCGAAAAGTAGCAGTATTACACGTAAATCAACCGCCAAATCAACGACCAAAACCGCATCGGTTACACCGTCATCAGCGGTACCGAAATCATCCTGGCCGCCAGTAGGGCAACGTTGTTGGTTATGGCCAACGACAGGGAAAGTTATCATGCCGTATTCGACAGCAGATGGCGGCAATAAAGGGATTGATATCTCAGCTCCACGGGGTACACCTATTTACGCTGCGGGTGCAGGAAAGGTGGTGTATGTGGGCAACCAGCTGCGTGGCTACGGTAATCTCATCATGATTAAACACAGTGAAGATTACATTACGGCTTACGCCCATAATGACACGATGCTGGTAAATAATGGGCAAAGCGTGAAGGCTGGGCAAAAAATCGCCACTATGGGGAGCACGGATGCGGCATCTGTTCGCCTGCATTTCCAGATTCGTTACCGTGCAACGGCAATTGATCCGCTACGTTACTTGCCGCCTCAGGGCAGCAAGCCAAAATGCTGATGGCGAATTAATCAGCAGTCAGCAGCGTGGCACTTGCTAAGGAGAGCGTAAGGTTTATAATGCCTTACGCATCTCGAAGCGGGCGTAGTTCAATGGTAGAACGAGAGCTTCCCAAGCTCTATACGAGGGTTCGATTCCCTTCGCCCGCTCCAATTTATCTTCGCCGTAATACTTCCCCATTTTGTTGTAAATAAAAAGCGTTTACGCAATGCAATCCTTTTGTAACAACCCAGGTAAAACACCTTATTTTCAAGTTGTTAAATAAGTGGTTATCTACGCTTTTAACAAACGATTGATGGAATATTTTATGAAAGGGAAATCTGCATTAACTCTTCTGCTCGCTGGTATATTTTCGTGCGGCACATGCCAGGCGACAGGGGCAGAAGTGACGAGTGAATCTGTATTTAACATTCTTAATTCCACGGGGGCAGCAACAGATAAAAGTTATTTATCGTTAAATCCAGATAAGTATCCTAATTATCGTCTTCTGATTCACTCAGCCAAATTACAAAATGAAATAAAGAGCCACTATACCAAAGACGAAATTCAAGGATTGCTAACATTAACAGAAAACACACGAAAGTTAACGTTGACGGAGAAACCCTGGGGAACGTTTATTCTTGCTTCTACTTTCGAAGATGACAAAACAGCGGCAGAAACCCACTATGATGCTGTCTGGTTGAGGGATAGTTTATGGGGCTATATGGCATTAGTATCAGATCAGGGAAATAGTGTAGCCGCAAAAAAGGTTCTGCTCACCCTGTGGGATTATATGTCTACGCCCGACCAGATTAAGCGGATGCAGGACGTCATTAGCAACCCAAAACGACTGGATGGAATTCCCGTGCAAATGAATGCTGTGCATATCCGATTTGACAGCAACTCCCCCGTGATGGCAGATGTGCAGGAAGAAGGCAAGCCGCAGCTGTGGAACCATAAACAAAATGATGCTTTAGGTCTTTACCTTGATCTCCTTATACAAGCAATCAACACTGGTACTATTAACGCTGAAGATTGGCAAAAAGGTGACCGATTAAAGTCGGTTGCGCTGCTGATTGCTTATCTGGATAAAGCCAATTTCTATGTTATGGAAGATTCCTGAGCATGGGAAGAAGATGCCCGATTAAACACATCTTCCGTTGCACTGGTGACCTCTGGACTGGAACGTTTGTCAAACCTACTCTCGAAGAAAGACTCTGTTTTTGTCTCTGATTTACTACGCGAAGCTAAAGTCAATGAACTGGATGAAACTCTTTCAACAACGAGGTTGAACCACCTCATAGATAAAGGTTATGAAAGAATAACGTTACAGCTTGATTTAGGGGGAGAATCCCATAAGCGCTAACTTAAGGGTTGAACCATCTGAAGAATGCGACGCCTCGGTGCCT
>OAUP01000027.1_pt1 | contig 144349 bp, 116 predicted proteins | sample 1476301 | NCBI WGS metagenome assembly OAUP01 (sample SAMEA2580055, study PRJEB22360) | human gut metagenome | biome: human gut; feature: human-associated habitat; material: faeces | place: Denmark | collected 2008/2010 | reverse complement strand
CTTTCCTAATCTCTTGCCAAAGAGATGTTTACGATGCAACCTTTACGGGCGCACAGAGGTACTTAATATAATCCGCCATGTTCGCCGATGCAATCGCTTTCCACGCTTCTTCTATCAATATTAATTTCCTGATACCCTTTAGTTTACGCATCTTATTTATAAATACTTCCATGATGATAATCGTAGTAATCGGGAACAGGATTTTATGGTCTTTGATATTATCCAACTCAAAGACAATAAAGCGTTTATGCAGCAAATCAAGCTCTTTGTCGGAGTTCAGCAGGTAGTCGTATTCGCCCCCTTTGTAGTAAGGTTCTAATACATTCAGAAAATTGTCTATATCGAAATCCTTTTCCCGGACGTTCTTTTCTTGTAGATGTTCCCGGTAGTCGGTTTTCACATACTCGTAGAACGTATTGAAGCAGGGAGTAACCGAACTGTCTTTGGTAATCAGTTCGATATAGGAACTTACAGCGTTCGACAAAGCCACTTCTTCCGCCCGTGTGGGTACTTCATCGTCCCTTTTCCAAAGGGTCAGGATAAGCGTTTTGATACTTTCCTTTTTCTCGATGTCAAATACCCCATCTTCCACATAGAAAGGATTAAACGCTATCGGGTTTTCGGTGGTATAGGTAAAGTAAATCCCATCTTCCCCGTGCGTTTTCCGGTTTATCATTTCACACAGCCCCAAATAACTGTTTCCGGTATCGACTAATAGCACGTGCGCATTTTGTTCGTAATACTGGCGCACCATGTGATTGGTAAAAAATGACTTACCACTACCACTCGGCCCAAGTATGAACTTGTTGCGATTGGTAATGATGCCTTTTTTCATGGGCAGGTCTGAAATATCAATGTGCAACGGTTTTCCCGTTACCCTATCCACCATCTTGATGCCAAAGGGAGAAAGCGAACTTTTGTAGTTTGTTTCTTCGGTGAACAGGCAAAGAGCCTGTTCGATGAATGTATAGAAACTTTCTTCCGCCGGGAAATCCGCCTGATTGCCGGGTATTCCCGCCCAAAACAGGGTCGGCGTATCGGTGGTGTTGTAGCGTGGCTTGCACTCCATAAGTGCGAGCTGTGACCCCACATCATTTTTAATGTGTTTCAGTTCGTCCCGGTCGTCACTCCACGCCATGATATTACAATGGCATCGCACGGAGATAAGCCCCTGTGAATGCGCTTCATTCAAATATTCCTCTATCCAAGACTTGTTTATCTGATTGGCACGGCTGTATTTGGAAAGGGAGTGCATATTACGAGCCATCTTTTCAAACTGTTTCAGGTTCTCCGTGTGGTCGTCTATGAAGATGTACTGATTATAGATATGGTTGCAGGAAAGTAACACCCCAACCGGAGAAGCGAACGATAATCTGCAATCGCTCCGGTCAGTGGATAACTTTTCATAGCGGGTATCTGTTCCCACCTTGCCCGGCATATCTTCCGCATCCGAAAGGGTATGCAGGCAAAGGATATTGTCGCCAATCTTCATTTCGTCAGCACCCAGTGAAATATCTTTCAGTGTGGTGGTGTCGGTCTGTGAGAGGGAGAAATATTTCTCCACGATGCCCGCCGTTTCCCTTGTTCCGGTGATTTCGTCCGAAGTCAGGCGGGTAAGGGTAATGAAACCGCTATCGTTCATAATGCTTTCAAACTGCCCCACCGCTTCGAGAAACTTTGTAACCGTTTCCCTGTCCCTTATCTCTTTGGGGACAAGGAACCCCCGGCAAAGGGTGGAGAAATTACTCTGCATCCGGCTGCGTTCCTTTGTTGTTTTCGTCAGGAACAAATAGCAGGTATGGTTCAAGAACGGACGTTCATTAAAATGCCGTTCAAAGGAACGGGAAAGGAAACTTAAATCATCCTTTTGGATGTCAGGCGCATAGTTTTCTTTGATGAACCAGTCCTGTTTGTGTACGATGCTGTAATCGGGCAGCACCTTTACCGCCTTGTTCCAAGCGGAATGTATCGCTTCGTATTCGGCTGCCGTGACGGTGAATAGTTCGGGCAGTTCCACCCGGAACGCCACCGTTATGTCGGCATCTTTGGAAACGATGCAGCCGTTTTCCACCGTGAACAGTGGAAACTTGTTTTCCAGCGTGGTAGCTTTTAATATATTTCTCATTTCGATGCTTGTTTCTGATTTTTAGTGAATAATCGAGATATGGCTTTTCGGTTGATGATATGGAAAGGGTGGCTTTTGCGTGCGGATAATTTCATTAACCCGTGTGTCCCGTACTTTTCGTTTAACCGGAATGTGAGCCATACAAGCAGCGTTGCCGAAGTAACGCCGAAGATGATGCACACCCACTGGTTGATACCCACCATGTACATGATGATGAAAAGCACGAACAAGGCTAACAGCCCGCCCGCAAAAATGAAAAGATACTGGCTTTTCAACCCTTTAAACTCAACTGGCTTGCCTATTCCCCTGTTAATCGGATAGTCTGCCATGCTCTTTTCTTTTTATAGGAAGAACGAGCGTAGAATGGTAGCTGCCACAATCAGGAAGATACAAGCACCGAACCAGCTTGCCGCTGTTTTGCTTGTATCAGGGTCGCCCGAAGAAAACTTGCCATATACTTTCACGCCGCCAATTAAGCCCACCACCGCACCGATGGCGTAAATTAATTTTGTCGCCGGGTCGAAATAGCTCGTTACCATGTTGGTAGCTTCTGTAATACCCGCCATGCCGTTACCCTGTGCAAAAGCGGAGGATGCAGCCATAAGAACGGCTGCCGAAAAGAGAACTTTCTTATTCATTATAGATACATTGTTTTTAAATAGCCGGACGGGTGGATAGTCCGCCCGGCAGAGTGATTAATAATTAAATTTTTGTGGTTGCGGGGAATGTTCCCCGTGTTCTAAAAGGTCTGTTTAACCGTAATCTCTTTGTTTCATCATCTTATTATTTAAAGTTTACCATTAAAGAAAATCGTTCATGTCAAAGGCTGCCATTTCATCATTTCCGGCAGCCGGGACGGTAACAGGTACGGGTATCTCGTGCTTTTGTAAAAGTTCCGCTACCCGTGACCTGCCCCCGTTAATCTGTTCCACCAGCGAATGAAACAGGTTCGTTTCCGTCCGGCAGATGGTCTGAACGGCTTGCCGTTCCTCTCTTTCGGGTGCTTGTTCCGCCTGAATGACCTGTACCATTTGCCCCAGTTCCCCCAGCGTGATACCTTGCGCCATTTCCGGTTCACTGTTCCCCATATAGCAGGCGATTTCTTCCGCTTCGATTTCATCTGCCGAAACGTCCGCATCTTCCGTTTCTTCCGTTTCAAACTCCATTTCAAATTCGGTTTCAATCGCTTGCGGGGTATCGGCATTTACATCTTCCCCCTGCTTGTTATCAGGCGTTTCGCTCACCGTTTCATCGCTTTGCGGGACAAATATAGAAGCATTATCCACCCCTTTTGAAAGGTGTCCTAAGATGTCCCCGTTTGTCCTCATTTGTCCCACCCGGTAACGGCTTTCACCTACAAGAGAATCCTCGTTTCCGGTTTTCACGGTCGGTTTACTTTCCGGTTGTTCCGGCTCTCTTTTCCCACCCGTGAACCATGTTCCCAAGCTATCCCGGTATCGCCATAAGAGAACGGCGTAATACAGGAGCGTTCCGATAATAAACCACTTCACCATATCAGAACGGCTTTTCAAATTTGCTTTCGTACAGTTCGTTTATCTCGTGCTGAAACTGGTCGAAATGCCGGAGCAGGATATTTTCTACATAGCTGCTCACGGTCGCTTTGCGCCCGCCGATAACAGTTACTATCTTCATCAGTTTTTCGTGTGTGGTACGGCTGACGTATAACGGCTGGCGGTCGGTCAAGTCCACCCGCATGAAATAGGTTTCCCGGTAGTCACCCGGAGCGTTCTTTTTCCGGCGGGCAGGTTCTTTCACTGCCTTTTCTTCCTTTGCCGTTTCCGGCTTATCCGCTTTGTCCGGCTTTTCATCCGGTCTGTTGGGTGTTCCCACATTCGTTTCCACTTTCGCCGATAGCGTTTCCTGTTTCTTCACGGGCAACCCCTGTGAAATAATCTCTTTCATAAAATCCTCGTCAATTTGCGGTTTCCCGCCGCTTTGCTTTGCCATATCGTTACAGTTTTATAAGGTATGCGATTTCAGTTATCAGTTCTTCCATGTTGCTGCCCTTTACCAGCCGTTTGTCCGCCGGGAACAGCGTAGAGCGGAACACGGTTTTGCGCTGTGCGTCCAGTTCCTTTTTGAATCGCTTCGTATCGGGGATAAATACTTTCATAAGGGGTAGTTCCAGTTCCCCGATGGTCTGTTCATACAGGGTGTAGAGGTCTGTTTTTTCCCGTCCATCTACCATGTTCCAAAACAGGTGCAGTCCTTTCAGTCGGCACGCTTCATTCTTTACCAGCAGTTTATGGATAGCCACTGCAAAGGAAAGGCTGCTTTCCAATACCACCCGGTCGGCGGCTATGGGAGTGAAAATATAATCCACCCCGGAAAGGGAGTTAATAACGCCCTCACTGTTCACCGTTCCGGGCAGGTCGAAAAAGACCACATCATAATCAGACCCGGCAGACGTAAGAAATTCGTCCGCCGTTTTTATCGCTTCGTCCGGCGAACTACATAGCACCGGGTATGCTTTCTTTCCCAGTGTTTTGAACAGGTGAAAGGCAAGCCGTTTGTAATACTCATCGCCGTTTACCTGTTCGGCATCCCGTTTGCGCATGGCGGAAATGGAATGTTGCGGGTAATCGCAATCCACGACCGCCACGTTATACCCTTTGAGGTAATACAGGTAACTTGCCACCAAGACGGTGAACGTTGTTTTGCCGACCCCGCCCTTTTGGGTGGAGAAAGCCACATACAGGGTTTCTTTCTTCATTGTAATAATTCTTTTTTGTAATACATCTTTATTTTATTCCATCCGTTCAGATTGACGGATGGTTTTCTTTTGTTCCATGTTGAAAGCCCGAAAGCCGGAATGATTGTTTTCTTTCCACAAAGACAGTTTGCTTTCTTTGCAGACAGTTTGCTTTCCCGATTGAAAGCCTGTTTCCTTTCAATCATTCCATCCGGTTTGCTTTCCTGCTTTCTTGAAAGATTGCAATCTTGAAATCTTGTTTTCAAGTTTTCAAAACCGCTTTCTTTCCGTCCGTTTGCCGATACACATTTCCATCTATCCATATTGCTTTCTTTCTTAAATCCGGGACAAATAAACGTAGAAAAACAACCCCTTTCGAGATGTGTCCTCATTTGTCCCCGTTTGTCCTCATTTGTCCTATAACCCGCTATTTCACAGTATTTTTAATACCCGTTACTTTGCAACCGAAAGGTATCGGTCAGGCTAACCAAGTCCCCGACACCGGGAGCGTTCCAATATCTGCTAACTCCAATCCATCGGTAGATGGATTTTTATTTGCACTGGCAAATAGCAAGGTGTGTTCTAAGCAGCTTGAAATTCTTTCAGCAGCTTTGAACGCCTTGCCCGGACGAAGCCGGGATAGGGTCACTCCGAAGTCGTAACCCTTTAAAAAATGAAACATGAAACAGAAAAATGAAAATGCGCCCCGTCCGGGTGGCGCAGGACGAAAGCCCAAAGCAGACCCGGCAGTGTTCAGGTATTCCGTCAGCTTCAATGCGACAGACCACGCCCGTTTCTTGGCATTGTTCGACCAGTCCGGTATGCGCACCAAAGCGCATTTTATCACCGCCCGCATCTTCGGCGAACCGTTCAAAGTGATTAGAATCGACAAGGCGGCAGTCGAATATTATACCCGGCTGACCGCTTTATATTCCCAGTACAGGGGTATCGCCGTGAATTATAATCAGGTGGTAAAGGCTCTCAATGCCAATTTTTCAGAGAAGAAAGCACTCGCATTTCTCTATAAACTGGAAAAGGCAACGATAGCACTTGCCAACCTGAACCGCCAAATTATTGAACTGACCCGTGAGTTTGAAACAAGATGGTTGCAAAGATAAGCGTAGGCAGTTCCCTGTTCGGTGCGCTTTCTTACAACCAAAACAAGGTGGACGAAGAACAGGGAAAGGTACTTTTAAGTAACCGTATGTTTGAAAGCGAGGACGGAAATTTCAGCATCCGGCGTTGTATGGAATGTTTCGATATGCACCTGCCCGCAGACCTGAAAACGGAAAAGCCGATTATCCATATCTCCCTGAACCCGCACCCGGACGATGTGCTTTCCGACAGACAGCTTTCCGATATTGCCAAAGAATATATGGATAAGTTGGGGTACGGCAACCAGCCGTATATGGTTTACAAGCACGAAGATATTGTAAGGCATCATATACATATCGTTTCCATCCGGGTGGATGATACGGGCAAAAAGATAAACGACAAGTTCGAGCATATCCGCAGCAAACAAATCACCCGTGAACTGGAACAGAAGTACGGGCTGCATCCGGCGGAAAAGAAACAGGCTGCCGACCGCCCCGAACTTAAAAAGGTGGACTACCGGGCAGGGGACGTAAAGCACCAGTTATCCAATACGGTGAAAGCCCTTGCCGGAAGTTACCGTTTCCAGAGTTTCACGGAGTACAAAGCGTTGCTATCTATATATAATGTACAAGCGGAGGAAGTGAAAGGGGAAGTGAACGGCAAACCTTATAACGGCATTGTCTATTCAGCGACCAATGACAAAGGAGAAAAGCAGGGAAACCCGTTCAAATCTTCCTCTTTGGGTAAGTCGGTAGGTTACGAAGCTATCCAGCGACACATCAAGAAATCCGCAAAGGACATTCAGGACAAGAACCTGAAAGAACGCACCCGTCGGACGGTCGGCGCAGTGATGAAATCCGCCCGTAGCCGGGAACAGTTGATTGCAGACTTGAAAGCGAAAGGCATAGATGTACTTTTCCGGCAGAACGATACAGGCAGGATATACGGTGTAACATTCATCGACCACGAAAACCGTACCGTCCTGAACGGTTCACGGTTGGGAAAGGACTTTTCCGCCAATGTGTTCAACGACCTGTTTTCCGGCTCCCGTACTTTGTCGGGAAACAGCAAACAGGAAACGCAGGAACACACGCAAGGGTATAATCCGACCGGGCATTTCTCAGAGGGGACGGGTAAAGCCGTTGCCGGACTGTTCAGCCTGTTATCCGGTGGCAATAATACGCCACCCGACAACAGCCAAGTTCCGCCACCCAAGAAGAAAAAGAAGAAGAAACAAAGACGTATTTAGTAATCCTTAGAAATTTTAATTATGCAGAATGAAGATGATTTAAGAGGTCTTGCAAAGGTCATGGACTTTATGCGGGCAATCAGTATTTTATTTGTAGTGATAAACATTTACTGGTTTTGTTACCAGTCGTTCAGGGAGTGGGGTATCAATATCGGGGTAGTCGATAAAATCCTGTTGAACTTCCAGCGTACCGCTGGGCTGTTCTCCAATATCCTGTACACCAAACTTTTTTCGGTGGTATTCCTTGCGCTTTCTTGTTTGGGTACAAAGGGAGTGAAAGAGGAAAAAATTACATGGAACAAGATTTATGTGTTCCTTGCTATCGGCTTTATCCTGTTTTTCCTGAACTGGTGGCTGTTGGCTTTGCCTTTGCCAACGGTGACAAATACAAGCCTGTATATCTTTACCATGACAGCCGGGTATCTTTCGCTGTTGGCTGCCGGAGTATGGATTTCCCGCCTGTTGAAAAACAACCTGATGGATGATGTGTTTAATACCGAGAATGAAAGTTTCGCACAGGAAACACGCTTGATAGAAAACGAGTATTCCATCAATCTGCCGACCCGTTTCTACTACAAAAAGAAATGGAACGATGGGTGGATAAACGTTGTAAACCCGTTCAGGGCAAGCATGGTATTGGGGACGCCCGGTTCGGGAAAGTCGTATGCGATAGTCAATAACTACATCAAACAGCAAATCGAGAAAGGCTTTGCTGTTTATATTTATGACTATAAATTTCCTGACCTTTCGGAGATAGCTTATAATCACTTATTGGGTCATTTAGACGGGTATAAGGTAAAACCTAAATTCTACATGATTAACTTTGACGACCCACGTAAGAGCCACCGATGCAACCCAATAAATCCGGCATTTATGACGGACATATCGGACGCATACGAAGCCAGTTATACGATAATGTTAAATTTGAATCGCAGTTGGATAACCAAACAGGGAGATTTCTTTGTGGAAAGCCCGATTATTCTGCTCGCTTCTATCATTTGGTTCTTGAAAATCTATCAGGATGGCAAGTATTGTACGTTCCCGCACGCTATCGAGTTCCTGAACAAGAAATACTCCGATACGTTCACTATTTTAACCAGTTATCCCGAACTGGAAAACTACCTTTCACCGTTCATGGACGCATGGGAATCCAATGCGCAAGACCAGTTACAGGTGCGCCCGTAAGGGCATATAATAAATATAGCTTTGGCAAGCTATTAAGTACGTGTTCTTTGAAATAATTACTTATCACCAGCCGACTTATCCATTCAACGAAAGACGATGGGGAGTGTAGCATGTCGGTAAAGCCACAAGTGGACTAATTGTCAAGTCCTGACCGGGTGGCGAGGTGAAACGATAGATATGAGGATAAAGCCTATACTGGTTAAACGATAGTCTCAGCGGCTCGATGGTTAAGCCTTGGCGGAAGACAGTTACAGACGCCAAGCCGTGATACCCAACTTCGCCTTGTAGGTTGTTTGGGCAAAAGAACTTATCACGGAGCAACTACATACATAGTAAAGGACGAAAGTCGTATCCGACAATCTATCATGCCAATAGTTATTATATGTCTAAACGGGGATTGCCTAAGTGGGGCAACCCATATGGCAACAGAGCTTCCGTAGTAGTCCGAGCAAGGGAAAGCCTTGTACATGGCGAAGGGAAGCAGCCAATATCGTTTAATGTCAAATTTTGGAAAATGTGAGAGACATGAAAAGAAATCCAGAGAAGATATTAAACAGTCTAACACAACATAGTTCCGACTTGGACTACAAGTTTGAACGTTTGTATCGGATACTGTTTAATGACGAGATGTACTATATTGCCTATCAACGCATATATGCAAAACAGGGTAATATGACCAAAGGTGTTGACGGAAAAACCGTTGACGGCTTCAGTATATCTCATATTGAACGGTTGATTGATACGCTCAAAGATGAGACGTATCAGCCGAATCCCTCTCAACGGGTGTATATTCCCAAGAAAAACGGGAGGATGCGACCGCTGGGTATTCCGTCATTCATTGACAAGCTCCTGCAAGAAGCTATTCGAATGATTTTGGAAGCAATCTATGAGGGTAGTTTTGAAAACTCCTCTCATGGTTTCAGACCACAGAGAAGTCCACAGACTGCACTTTGGAACGTCCAAAAAAGATTCAACAATACAAAGTGGTTTATCGAGGGAGACATCAAAGGTTTCTTTGATAATATTGACCACGAAGTATTGATAGCAATTCTTTCAGAACGTATTTCGGATGTACGCTTTCTGCGTCTTATCCGAAAGTTCCTGAATGCCGGGTATGTAGAAGATTGGGTATTTCACAAATCGTATAGTGGAACACCTCAAGGTGGAATAATAAGTCCCATATTGGCAAATATCTATCTTGACAAGTTTGACAAATACATTAAGGAATACATCAATAGATTTGATAAAGGGAAAAGGCGTAAAGAAAATCCGATAGTAAAACGTTTTGGACAACGGAAAGCCAAGTTAGTTGAGAAGCTAAAAAAGTCAACGGACGAAGTTGAACGTCAACGACTGATGATGCAAATCAAAGAGATTGTTAAAGAACGTCTTAAGTATCCCGCAAGTGATGAAATGGACTCGGACATGAAACGACTGAAATATGTGAGATATGCGGATGATTTCCTAATTGGTATTATTGGCAGTAAAGAAGACTGTATCCATATCAAAGAGGACATAAAGAAATTTATGGCTGAAAAATTGAAATTGGAACTATCTGATGAGAAAACGCTGATTACTAATGCAAGGAAACATGCTAAATTTCTCGGATATGACATATTCGTGAGAAAGTCAAACGATACCCATAGGGATAAAAACGGACATTTAACAAGAAGCTTAGACCACAAGATAGTTTTGTATGTGACAACCGAGGTTATGAGAAAGAAACTCCTTGAATATGATGCGGTAAAAATCACCGTACAAAATGGAAAGGAAGTCTGGAAGCCAAAAGGTCGTTCATACATGCGTTGTCTTGATGATTTGGAGATTATAAGCCAATATAACTCCGAAATCATGGGGTTCTATAACTTCTATTCGATTGCAAACAACAGTCCTGTGATAGATTCATTCTATAATATAATGGAATACAGTATGTATAAGACATATGCCGCAAAATACAGTACCTCGAAAAAGAAAATCATAGCAAGGTACAAGAAAAACGGAGTATTTGCCATACCGTACACCAATAAAAATGGATATGAGTTCAAACGTGAGTTCTATGACAAAGGCTTTAAACGTAAGGAACTGCCTAATCGGTATTTAGATGACAGACTACCCAACACGATTGCCATAACGGGCGGCAGAAATGGTTTAATCAAGAGACTTCAAGCACGGGTATGTGAAAACTGCGGTGCTACGGACAACCTCGAAATGCACCATATACGTAAACTTAAAGACCTTAATGGCAAAAGGGATTAGGAGATTAAAATGATTTCACGTAAACGTAAAACATTAGCAGTATGTTCAGTATGTCATCACAAGATACACGCAGGAAAGTTAGACTGAATGAGAAGGTGGAGAGCCGTGTACGGGGAGACCTGTATGCACGGTTCGGAGGCGAGTGCTTGGAAACCTACCGTGATAAAACACGGCAAGGCGCCGGGTGCTTAGCCTATGGGCAGCTTGCAAGTGCTAAAATCCCGCTTTCAAGGATGATTTCACCTGCTCTGTACTGGGTAATGACAGGTGATGATTTTTCATTGGATATAAACAACCCGGAAGAACCTAAGATATTGGTGGTAGGCAATAATCCCGACCGCCAAAATATCTATTCCTGTGCTTTGGGGTTGTATAATTCCCGTATTGTGAAGCTGATAAACAAGAAGCATCAACTGAAAAGTTCCGTAATCATTGACGAGTTACCGACCATCTATTTTGGGGGACTGGATAACCTGATAGCAACAGCACGAAGCAACAAGGTGGCTGTTTGTTTGGGCTTTCAGGATTTCAGCCAGTTACGCCGGGATTATGGGGACAAGGAAAGCCGGGTAATCGAAAATACAGTGGGAAATATCTTTAGCGGTCAGGTGGTTTCTGAAACAGCAAAAACGCTTTCAGACCGTTTCGGAAAGGTACTGCAGAAACGCCAAAGCATGACTATCAACCGGAATGATAAATCAACTTCTATCAGTACGCAAATGGATAGTTTGATACCGCCCAGTAAAATATCCAACTTAACGCAGGGTATGTTTGTGGGTGCGGTCAGTGACAACTTCGATGAAAGGATAGAGCAGAAAATATTCCATGCGGAAATTGTAGTGGATAACGAGAAAGTGAAGCGGGAAACAGCTAATTACAAGAAACTGCCCCAAATCATAGATTTCAGGGATGAGGACGGGAACGACCGGATGCAGGAAGAAATACAGGCAAATTACAACCGGGTCAAGCAGGAAGTCCAGCAGATTGTCACGGACGAGATGGAACGGATAAAGAACGACCCTGAATTACAGCATTTAATCAAAGAATAGTAAAGACAATACGTATGATAGTAGATAAGAAATGTTATTTCTTAATATATAGAATAATACACGTAAAATATATCTCGACAATTTCGAGTATAGCATTAAACTTATTATATTTGTAGCGTCTAAGTAGTAATGAATATAAGTTAGTGATGAAATTGAATAAGATAAAAGAGGTTTTGGACAGGAAAGGAATATCTCAAACTTGGTTAGCAAAGCAATTAGGGAAGAGTTTCAGTACTGTAAATGCTTATTCTTGTAATAGAGTTCAACCCCCATTGGAAACTTTATTCGAAATAGCCAAAATACTACAAGTAAATATTCAGGAATTAATTAACGCAGAAGATAAATGCCAGAAATAGAGAATATAAGTCATGTTTACAAAGGATTAATGACCCGAAGTCGTGCTTTTGCATCTTTTAAAGAAAAAGGAGAACTTGATGTCATATTAGCTGATATAACTCAGTATATATCAGTTGGAGAATGTATTTTAGATCCTATGAGTGGTTATGGAGGTGGGATGCGATTCTGGGGAAGACACGGTTTTAAAACAATGAATATTGAGTTAAATCCGCCAGCATATTATTGGCAGTTACTAAAGAATCCGAGCAACACTAATACAATTCAATTATATATTAATGATTTGCTGAATCGGATTGACGAACTACCTAAAATTGAACAGAATGTTTCTGTTTCCGAGAGTTTCTTTACAATAGCATCAATAGACTTTATATCAAAATTATACAATTCAATATATAATATTGCCGATAATGATAAAGATTTGTCTATTGCAATTTTTCTTCCTTTCGTGTCCCGTTTTGCTCATTATCAAAGAAGTAGCACAAATATTACTCATTTTAAAGAAGGAGGTCTATGTTCTTATGCTAATTGGAAATTAGACTTCATAAAGTATTTGGAATCATTGAGTGTTTTATTGGAGGAAGAATTTAAACAATATACGGAACTTATACATACAAATATGTTATCAGATATAATGAATATTAGTCTTGATAATAAATATTCTTACTTTGTTACATCACCTCCATATCCTAACTATAGGGATTATTCTAAACTATTTAAGATAGAAAATTGGGTTCTTGATAATATTATAAATAAGAATCAGTATGATTTTCAGAGAATGATAGGCTCAAATAATGTGAGTGGTAAAAGTTATGGTGAAATAGAATCTCCTATTGCTAATACTTTTTTATTCGAATTACTTGATAAAGCAAAGAAAATGTCTAAGAAGACAAAAAACGACATACTTGTATATTATCACCCTTATTTCTGTCAGTATTTTTACAATATTCAAGAGGCATATAAAAAGATAGATACATTGCTAGCAGATAAGGCTATAGGTTATATCGTTGTAAATGACAATATAACACGTGACATTCCCATTCCTGTAGGCGCATCTATTTGTGACATATTTGTAAATATGGGCTACCAAACAGAAGAGATCAATACTTCTCATATTAGTCATTATGGCAATATAGGTAAGGCAGCTAAAAGGATTAATTCACACCATATAAGACATATTTTAAAGGTATGGAAATAGTAAGAAAGACAAAAAAAGGAATATATCTTAGAAGACATCCTAAATTTGGGACTCTTATTTTCTCTCCATTTTCAGGATTATTCTTGGCAGTTGCTGATAATTTTTCTGAGGATGTTGAAAGATACTGCAATAATAAGACTAATAGTTTACCGGAGAAAATTATTAATCATTTGAATATCGGTAATGAAAAATATAAATGTGCTTCATTTGATGTAGAAAATTGGTTGCCAACAAAAGAACATTTTTCGGATATAGATGAACTTCCTGATGGACAGCCAATAGTATTGAATTGGTTAATATCAAATAAATGTAATTGCAATTGTACATACTGTTATGCAGGTGATATAATTGATAAAGAGTTTGCAGAAGTTGATGTAATCAAGATAGCAAAGGAACTTCTTGATATGAATCCTTTGGCGATTGTATTATCTGGAGGTGAGCCATTATTGGAAAAATCTAAATTGAAAGATGTACTTAATACAATTGGAAATAGAACAGGAATTATGCTAGATACCAATGGTTTGATTTTTCAACAAGACATCGTTCATTTATTAAAAAAATACAATGTTGTTGTTAGAATCTCTCTTGATTCTCTTCTGAATAGTGTAAATTCAAGAATTCGTCCTCAAAAAGATAAAAAGAATAATGAATTAGGAGTCCAAACGATCGTTAAGAATATTCAGTTATACAAAGAAGCGGGTATTCCTATATTGGTACATACAGTTCTTTCAACAATGAATAAAAAACATATTGAAGATTTATCAATACAATTACCTATGTTAAATGTAAATGGTTGGAGAATTTTCACAATTGTTCGTCCTAATGATGATGCAAAGAAAGATTCATTTGATAAATTGATGAGATATGGAAAGGTTAAGACAATTGAGGAAGCTGAAAAAAATATTCAAAAAGAAATGATATATTTTGAACGGAAATTTAAGTCAGAATCTCATTTCCACGTACAAATATTACGAGGCTCTACCACAAAACACAATTCTGTCATTTTGGTAATGCCGGATGGAAAATTGATGACAGAAGGAATGTTTAAGTCTGCAAAAACAATAATAGAGAAAGATTCTCTATTTAAAAAAGTAGATTTGAGGTCGCATTATGAACGTTATTTTGGAATAATATAAAAGAATCTAATGAAAAATATATTTGAAAATAAGAATAATTCAACTGCTCCTAAGGTTTTTATTAGTTACAGTTACGATTGTATAGAGCATGAACAGTGGGTTGAAAAATTGGCAAATCAATTGAGAAGTGATGCAGGAGTGAATGCAATAATAGATAAGTTTGCTCTAAATGTTACAAATGACTTAAATCAAATAATGATTCAAGGCTTTGAGAATTCGGATAAGGTTGTGATTGTTGCTACAGGAAATTATGCAAAAAAAGCAAAAGAACTGAGTAGTGGTGTTGGATTTGAGATGTCTTTAGCTACAATATTAGCTAGAAGACCGGATAGTACCGAAAAACTCATTTTTATCAAGAGAGATAATACTGATTTTGATTCAGTATTCCCTTTTCAATTTAAGGATTATTACGCTATAGATTTTTCCCAAGATTCTTTTTTTAATGATAAATTTAAAGAATTATACCATAAAATCTGGGGTAAAGAATTTCATGCACTTGCTCCCATTGGAAAATCTCCATTTGATATTCAAGATGCGTCTAGTTTGATTGATATATCTGCTGAGACAATTTATAAGTTATTTGATGACAATGGTTTTGAATGTTATAATCTGACGTATCAATGTATAACAAGTAAGTCTCCTGTTATTTGGCCAGTAGTGCCTAGGCAACAGGTAAATATAATCCATTTTGCTCAAATTGAAGTAGCGAGAGTTCTTGCTTTATTGGGCTGTCCATTGAAAGTAATAATTGCAAACTGTGGGAATAATTCAAGTATTACGCCTAGCAGAGAAGATATTATTTTTAAAGAAAGCTTAGAAAAAGTACTAAAGAAAAAAGGCATTACAGACTATGCTATTTCCTTTTTAAATGAATATTATGACCCATCATTTTCTCATGGTTCTTTAATTTTATCTAAGTTTGTAAAAATTAGTTCTTCAGTAAAAATAAACAAACTTTCTTTCTTTAATACAAAAGATGAATCATATGATGCATCAGCAATTCACAAAGTTCAAGATAGAACAACTCTAAAATATATAAGCCCTATTTTTGTTTGGACTGCTAGTGTTTATGAAGCAGAGCAAATGAGTTGTTCAGGACAAGGCTTTCCTATCATAATTGCTGGTGCTGATGAAAAGTCTCAATGGGCTCATGTATTTACTGAAATTAATTCTAGTATTGGTGCTATATTCATTCCTGTATTAAAACAGGAGGATGATAAAACTATATTTCAAGATACTCAGAAACTCTTTTTCTCAAAGAAAGAATTAGAGGATAAATTGGGGGCAGGCAATATTGATAAATGGTTGTTGCAAACATTTGTATATCTAGCTTCTTTTCCCAACCGTATAAGTAATTTAAAATCGTGTAATAAAACAGATTGTGATGGAAAAAGTAGATGCATTGACTGTATATTTGCAGATGATTCTGTAAAATTTCCAACTTTTATAAATAAGAGAAAATTTGCAGAATTAATTTATCCAAAAATTAATCCTGCCCAATTATAAGATTAATAAACTAAATTTTTAAATATCGGCACATAATTTAGTGAATTATCAAATTATGTTTTAACTCAAATGTAGCTTATATAGGTACTTTATAGAGGGCTTACATTCATTCGAGTAAATATTTGAAAGCAGTCTAATAATTAGGCTGCTTTTTTTACACTTTCTTGTGGACTAATGAAGTCAAACGGGGACTAATGAAGCCACCCGTTCCCAAATCCTTAAATATACTCTATTTCCTCCTTACTTTTACTTCCGAAATTTTTATTTATTCACTAAAATTCAAAACATTATGGATGTAAACACAGCCAATCAGTCCACCACTGACGAACAGATGATGGATATTCTTCTTGTATTGGATAAGGAGAAAAAGACAATCAGCGCAGTAAAAGGCGTGGATGAAAACGGGGGACTTCAAACCGTACCGCCGGAGAACAACAGCGAAATCCTGAAATTCGACCGTCACGGTGATTTCTTTTCCAATTTCTTTTCCAACATGATGAACCAGTTGAAGAACCCGACCCGCTTCAACTTCTTCAAAATCCCAAAGTTGGAACTTCCCAAAATCGAGCCGATAATCAGGGATAACTTCAACAACCCTACACCGGAAAATGAAGCGGGCATAGAGCGTTACCGGGTAACACCTGAAACCGTAAAGCAGGAAATGAAGAACGAGCAGCAGGAAACCCAAAACTGGCAGCAGCCAGCCAAAGAAGCGGGAGCAACCGCACAAGCACCGCAGCAACCCGACAAAAGCAAATATTACATCGACCCCGACAAAGTGGACTGGGAAGCCCTGAAGAACTTCGGGCTATCCAAAGAACAGCTTGAAAAGGCAAAGGCTTTAGAACCCATGCTAAGAGGGTACAAGTCACCCGGAGCGTTCACCATCGCCGGGAACTACAATTCTGCCATCATGAAATTGGATGCACGCCTATCTTTCCGGCACGACAAGGAGGGAAATGTAGTTTTGGCAATACACGGCATTCGTCAGAAGCCGGAACTCGACCGTCCGTTTTTCGGGCACGAGTTTTCCAAAGAGGATAAAGAGAATCTGCTTAAAACGGGCAACATGGGACGGATTGTAAACCTGAAAAACTATATCACCGGAGAGATGATACCCTCTTTCGTCAGCGTGGATAAAGTGACAAACGAACTGGTTTCCATGCGGGCAAGCAGCGTTCAGATACCTGATCAAATAAAAGGTATCAAACTGAACAAGGAGCAAAAGGAAGCCTTGCGGGAGGGAAAAGGCATATTCCTTGAAGATATGATTTCCAACAAGAAAAAACCGTTTTCCGCTACCGTTCAGGTCAATGCCGACAAGAAAAGTTTGGAATTTATCTATCCCAATGCTAAACAGTCACAGGAGCAACAACAGGCGCAGCAGAACAACCTTGTTACCAGTGACGGTGTAACCATCCCCAAAAGTATTTCAGGAATAGAGCTATCCCGCCAGCAACAGCAGGATTTAGTCAATGACAAGACCATTTTTGTTGCCGGGCTGAAAGACAAGAGAGGGGTTGAATACGATGCTTATATTCAGGTGAACCACGACAAGAAGAAACTGGGCTTTTACAGTGACAACCCCAGTTTTGACCGTTCCGCCGTGAAAGAAATTACTCCGGCAAGCAAAAACCGCACACAGGTAGCGGTCAATTCGGAGGGCAAGACCAACGAAGCTACCAAGAAAGTGAAAGAACCCTTGAAAAAGGGTCAGGACAAGCCCACTGAAAAACAAAAGACCAAGCAGGATAAAAAGGAGAAGCAGGAGCAAGCGGACAACCCCAAACAAAGCAGGGGACGCAAAAGATGATAGTAGTATTAATCTTTATCCTGGTTATCGATTTCGCCCTGTTTACCCTTGTCTGTTACAAAACAGACTGGAAAGCCATAGACGAGCAGAACCGACAATATTATGTAGATGGCTACCACATCTATTATGACCGGAAAATCCTAAGACAAAAAGAAGTAGAACAATTAAAATCGGAATTAGAATGATTGCAGTAATCGGAGAAAAACCAAGTGTGGCAAGGGATATTGCCCGTATTTTAGGGGCGAGTGAAAAACAGGATGGCTATCTTTCAGGTAACGGGTATCTCGTTACCTGGGCGTTCGGCCATCTTGTTGGTTTGGCAATGCCGGAAGCCTACGGCATACAGAGTTTCCGCCGGGAAAGTCTGCCTATTATCCCGGATAGTTTTCAACTTACACCCCGACAAGTGAAAGCGGAAAAAGGGTACAAGGCAGACCCCGGCGCATTGAAACAACTAAAGGTAATCAAAGAAGTATTCGACCAGTCGGATAAGATAATTGTCGCTACCGATGCAGGGAGAGAGGGAGAACTTATCTTTCGCTACATCTATCAGTATATCGGATGTGGCAAGCCTTTTGTCCGCTTATGGATAAGCAGCCTTACCGACAAGGCAATCCGGGAGGGACTGCAAAACCTGAAAGCCGGTAACCTGTATGACAACCTGTTCCGTTCGGCACAGGCACGCAGTGAAGCGGATTATTTAATTGGCATAAATGGTACACAGGCTTTAAGCGTAGCAGCCGGACAAGGCATTTTTTCTTTGGGACGAGTACAGTCGCCCACGTTGGCGATGATATGCAACCGCTATTTAGAGAACAAGAACTTTGTCCCGCAAAAGTATTGGCAACTGAAATTGCAGGCAGCAAAGGACGATGTTTCCTTTACTGCCCTGTCCGCAGATAAATACGATATGCAGCAGAGCGCCATCGACACACTGCAAAGGATAAAGGAAGCGGAAACGGTACAAGTTAAGACCATAGAATGTAAGGAAGTGAACCAAGAACCGCCGTTTCTGTATGATTTAACCACGCTCCAAAAAGAAGCGAATACGAAACTGAACTTTTCCGCAGACAAAACCCTGTCTATCGCACAAAAGCTATATGAGGGTAAGCTAATCAGCTATCCCCGAACCGGAAGCCGCTACATTTCGCAGGACGTGTTCGAGGAAATCCCCGAACGGTTGGCTGATTTGGAAAAGTACAGCCGTTTTGCCGGATATGCCGCAGGAATGAAAGGCAAAGCCTTAAACTCCCGTTCGGTAAATGACAGTAAGGTAACAGACCATCACGCCCTGATAGTGACGGAAAACCTGCCCGGCAAAATGGAAGCGGACGAACAGGCAATCTATGAACTGATAGCCGGACGTATGCTGGAAGCCTTTTCAGAAAAATGCGTCAAAGACGTAACCAGTGTAACGCTGGATTGTGTAGGCTCACTTTTCACGGTCAAAGGCTCTGTAATCAAGTCCGCCGGGTGGCGTGGCGTATTCGCCGAGAAAGAGGACGGGGAGGATAACGCCACCCTGCCCGCCATGCAGGACGGAGATAGCTTACCTCTTTCCGATATTGAACTGCTGGAGAAACAGACCAAGCCCAAACCGTTACACACGGAAAGCAGTTTGCTTTCTTCAATGGAAACGGCGGGTAAGGAACTGGAAAACGCAGAACTGAAAGCCAGAATGAAAGATGCGGGTATCGGCACGCCCGCAACACGGGCAGCTATCATCGAAACACTGTTTTCTCGCCAGTATATCATCCGGGAGAAAAAGAACCTTGTCCCGACCGAAAAAGGACTTGCCGTTTACAACATCATCCGGAACAAGAAGATAGCAGATGTTGAAATGACGGGAATGTGGGAAAATACGCTTGCCAAAATAGAAAGCGGGGAAATGAACCCCGACACGTTCCGTAAAGGTATCGAAGTGTATGCACGGCAAATCACGGCTGAACTTTTGGACGTTCAGCTTTCTTTCGCTTCGGGTAGTGGTTGCATTTGCCCTAAATGTAAGACCGGACGCATCCTTTTCTATCCGAAAGTCGCCAAATGTTCCAATGTGGATTGTTCCGTTACCATCTTCCGCAACAAGAGCGACAAGCAACTGACGGACAAACAGATTACCGAACTGGTAACGACCGGGAAAACCGGGCTAATCAAAGGCTTTAAAAGCAAGAACGGCAAAGTCTTTGACGCTTCACTTGCCTTTGACGAACAGTTTAATGTTACTTTCGTGTTCCCTGAAAAGAAAGGCAAACCGAAGAAATAAGACGGAAATCGTTATATTTGCCACAGAAAGTTTCATTATAGATAGATTTATAATTGAAATTTTTGTGGTTGAAGCACCCGGAGGGACACCGGGTGCTTTTTTAATCATTCTCCTTTATACTGGTAGGTCAGGCAAACGACCTGATTGTCTATCACCCGGTGTCCGGTCAGTTCCCACTTCGACCCGAAAGTCTTTCCTATAAATCTGATACCGTCCCCCAACATAACCGGAACGATATACAGCGTTATTTCATCCAACAGGGACGCTTCAATCAGCGAGGTTATAAACTTACCGCCGCCAATAACCTGAATATCCGTTTCCGAACTTGATTTAAATTCATTGATTGCCCGTAAGGGTATATCAGTAAGAAAGGTTACATTCTCCTTTTCGGTCACATTGGTATCGTAGTGGGACACTACAAAAGTCTTTTTACTTTTGTACGGCCATCCACCCCAATGTTCAAAAATATAGGTATATGTATTTGCACCCATTAACAGGTTATGTGCGGCTTCGTATTCTTTACTTAATAAGACTCTCACATTTTGGGGTATCCAGTCCAGTTCATTATCCTGCGTGGCGATGAATCCGTCAAGAGATACAGCGATGATTGCTTTTATTTGCTTCATATTATAAGGTATTAAACAGTTTATAATTCCTATTTAAACTGTCCGCCAATATCAATAAAAGAAGCGTGAACTTACACTGCTCCACTACGAGGTACTGGCATACCCAAAGAAACGAAACAGGCAAGCCCACGCTATGACAAAACATAGCATAGACATTGCGCTGAAAATCCCGTTTCTTTTGAAAAGTGCCAGTTTTCGTAGTGAGATATTCGGCGAACGAATATGTTATATATAAAGACGAAATTGCAGGATTACTGTTCAGTCGCCATTATTGCCTTATGTTACTTTTGCAAAAGTAGTCATTTAATTGTTATCTAATCAATTTATATCTCTGAAATCAAAAAGCTACCGATGTTAAATGTCGTTTCGATAAATGTTCAGTTCAGGGCTGGCATTTTAAAATTCCGTCAACTAAAATCTATCTACTCAATTTTCAAAGGCGTAAAAAGTTCAATTAGGTTTTCTTCAGGGTCTCTCAAGTAAACAACTCTCATTCCCCAACCGGGCATATCGGTTGGCTGACTGATAAACTTAACGCCCTTTGCAGAAAGAGTTTTAAAGGTTTCATCAACACTGTCAACCTCAAACGACACCATCATCTTTTCTCTGCAATCGGTCGGCTGATTTTTTTCTCCATTACCAACCACAGGAGCCATAAGGTCAGACGAAAATATCGCCAGTCCTTCGATATTTTCCGCTACTTTAAAACTTCCATAGCAGCCCTCAATATTAAAAGCTGCTTCCAAGCCGAGTGTTTCGGTATAAAATTTGAAACACTTCTCATAGTCTTTGACTAATAATCTCACATTGCTGAATTTCATCACTGCTTAATTTTAGATTGATTTATATTAGTTTATTTTGTACTAAATGATTTCAGTTCCCAAAGCCATAAAATATAGTTAACTAATAGTAGGTTTAGTTGGTGAAATATGGCTGTGGATAATTCTCCATTTGTTATTATCTTCTAACCGATACACTTCTGTACAGTTTTCTTTCCATACCTTTTCACCTGAATGTATATGTAGGTTGTAGGTAAGGACTGCCATTGTATCTATTGCTTGCACAATAGGATTTATCATTTCGAACTTATCCGTTTTTGCTTTCCCCCGGATGTTTTCATATAATTCTTTTATCTTTTCCCAACCATCAAGCCGCCATTCCTGAGACGGGTCGAAATAAGAAAAATCCTCCGAATAAAGGTCAAGAAAAGGAGTGGGATTGCCATTGAGCCATGCTTCCATAGCTGTTTTTTCCAATGCGATAATTATTTCTGAAATTGTTTGTTCGTTCATGATATTAATTTTATTAATTAAGGAATCTTTTTGTATAATTTAATTCAATAACGTCTATTAGTAGTCCGCTGCCATATTTTGTTTTATAGAAATCATATTTAGGAATACTTCTCATTTTAGAATTACTTTTTAATTTTGTTTCGATTGTTGATATAGCAACTTAAGAACATTGCTATCCAACTTAACGCACAGTAAACCGTGGCATATACAATAAACCCAACCTCTTTTATATCAAAGAAAATCCATACTCCTACAATAAAAAACACAGCCAATATTAGTGGGAAACTCCACATTTGTTGTATGTTGCTTCCACATTTAACTCCCAATAGTATGGAAAACAACGGATTGACTATCAAAAACAACATCATACAGAATGCCATTCCACTATCTTCCGATGCCAAGCAAACAACAATAAGAGGCAATATAAACATAACTGTAATGATAGCACATAACCAGTAAATTAAAGTCATATTGGTTTCTCTTATATCCATGAAGTTGTATTGTTAAATAGTTCATCAGTAAAGGTACGAAAAATGCAGCACACATAAAGTTTTACGTTGTACTTTTAATAAAAAACAACTAAAGAAGCTAATCCGTTCGTTCACGAATTAATTGGTGAACATCACTTTCCCGGTAATAACATCGTCCGTCCAATGTTAAATAGGGCAATATCCCTTTCTTGCGGTAACGCTGCAAAGTTTTGGCACTCACTTTCAGAAGCAGGCACAAATCCTGATTGTCCAGCAACCGTTCGCCGTCTAAATAATTATGTCCGCCTACCAAGCGGTCTATCTTTTTGTCCTGCATATCAAACCTATCCATGATACGCTCCATCCATGCTACAAAATCTTCTCTATCTATGTACATAAGGCTGCCGGATTAAATTAAACCAATTATGTAATAACTTTGGTTGGACGGGTCTTTAATGATTATGTCCCGTTCCCGCATGAAGCGGATATAACTTTTTGCAGTACGTTCTTTCACGTCCAAAACCTGCTGCAACTGTTCGCACAGGTCTATATAGGTGATATGGGTTTGCCGCCCGAAAATATCACGGGCAACGCTTACCAATTCCTTTTCTTTGCGTTTTTCCTTTTCTTCACGTGGTTTTTCACCCCTATAAAGGTGCATCCCGGCTGCCTTGTCCCAAGCAAAGAGCATCAGGGGAACGTCCAGCGGACTACCGTCCCTTACTTTCAGGGCTTTCACTACCGACTGTGTGGGTTCATCGTCTTTTTCGATGGAAAGAATTGTAGCCGCTTTACGCTGCAATTCACTACCCAAGTGTCCCCGCAATTTTAAGCCATTCGGTACAAAGTGAAGCACGCAAAGAATACAAGTATTATAAATTCCTGCCAGTCGGTACAGTTCATCTATTACCGCCACACTTTCCACTTCATCATTGGCACTTTTTACAAGGTCAGCAATGCCATCTATCACTACTAATTGTATACCCCCATATTGGTAATAGAATTTATCCATACTTTGAACAATGGCGTGTAATCGTTCTTTTCGGGACATACCTGTCAGACAAAATGCTTTCAGTTCTTCCGGTTTGTTAGGTTGCTTCGCACGTACCAACAGATTACTTACATTCTTGAACAGTTGTACTTCGGACTGTTCTGTGTCATAAAGTAATACCGCTTTATGTTTACTGTTGGCGGCTATCTGTATGCCGAGCGTATCTACTTCCTTATCCAATTGGCAGATACACCCCGCTACCATTGCAGCAACATAATTACTTTTTCCCGTTCCCTCTCCGCCAGTGATACCGAACAGGTTGCCTTGTGTCCCCAATGGGACATCTCCGGCGGAAATTATCACCTGCGCTTTTGCCGGAGGATTATTAAAGTCTATTTCGCACGATTTAAGCATAATCAGTGTATCGCTATAAAGGTTGTCTAAAAATTCAATGAACAGTTTAAGGAAATCTTCACGGGTGTTTCCCGTTTTGAAATAGTCGGAAATATCCTTTTCCTCTTTCGTGCCGGGAAGTGGCAAAAGCAGCCGTTTTACACCAAATTCTTCCAACTGTTTTTCCTGCTTTCGTGCGCTTTCCCTGCCCGTCTTATCGGTGTCATATAGCAAGATTATATGTTTGAAACGGAACGTCAGTTTATAAATTAGGGTAGGCGGGATAGTCACCGTTTCACTGTTAAAGCAGATAGCGTGAAAACCATGTGCCGCCATAGCCATAACATCTTTTTCTCCGCCCGTGATAAATAGCGTATCACCTTTTGCGGGCAGTTGTTCCAGCCCGAAACAATAATTTTCACCGATGTTGCCGCCATACAGAAAGCGGGTTTTCGAGAATGGACGATATAGTTTTATATATCGTTTACTTTTATACCCGTACATCGGTTCTGCCACGGACGAAGTATGAGTAAACGGTGTACCGTCCGCCGTTTCACTCTGAAAATCCCGCAGGGAACAAACCTTGTACAGTTCTAATATTTCCGGGGTAATGCCGTACTGTTGCCAGTACATCAATTCGGCAAGCGGAAATTTCTGTTCCCTGAACTGGTAAAGTTTGCTTTCCTTTTCAGGTGTTTCTTCCGGTATGGGTGTCGCCATCCGGTAGGGAGTACGGGTAACAGGTATCGGGCTGCCTGCTGCCAGTCCCAACCCCAAATCCCGGTCAATGATTTCCAATATCTCCACAAAGTCCACCGGATTATTACAGTCCAGTCCTTTGAGTTGTCCCACGAAAAAGAAACAATCACCGCTATAACTATCGTTGCCGAAGTCTTTCATTTTATAGCTACCATTCCGGCGGTCAAAATAGATATTGCACGATGCCTTGTTATCCTCGTAAAGCGGGTTCAGGAAATTGCGACCTATCCGCCAGTTACCCGGTATATAGTGTTTGAACACAGATAGCCCGTTATTTGTCCTTTCTAAGATTTCTTCTTTCCTTAACATATAGCTGGTGGTTAGTTATCAGGTTTTGAATATTCTCTTTGTTACTTCTTATCAAGCGTTCTTCCAGCATCCGTTTTACTTCGCTGATTTTATAAAAGTAACGTCCCCGGATATTGGAGTAGGCGATAGTTCCAGCTACCCGCAGGCGTTGAAGTGTTTTTTCGCTGATTTTCAGGAATGTGCAAACCTCGTAACTGTCCACCCAAATTTCGTCTTCATTGGTGCTTTCCGCTTCCACGTGGTTGAAAATGTAATCCGCAATAGCGGTAATCTTGTTGTCTAATTCCTTATAGGCTTTTGACTCGAATGTTATTATTTCCATGTTGCTAACTAATTGATTTGCTGCAAAGATGGAGGGTTTCAAAAGATAAAACTTACAAGATACAACCAAGTTGGTTGATTTATTTTTTTGTAGAAATTGGTGTCAAAACAGGGCTAAATAGGGGAATTTAAGGCTAGAAACACTCTTTAAAAAAGGGCATAAAAAAACTACCAAGTTGGTAGTAACTTGGTAGTTTTTTGTAAGTGATTTATTATAGCTTGTCGTCGTCTTCCATTTTTCGCAATAACTTATTTATAAGACTGGTAAGGAATGATGTTTTGTCTTTCTTCCTTTCCCGCATTGTAAGATAAGTCCGGTAATAGTCCCCTAAATCTATTTTGAATGATGCTTCTATGTAGGTCATTATTTCCTTTATATCGGCGTTCCCGTTATTTAAAACTCCGGCTGCATATATTGCATATCCCAATTCAATAGCAGCTATTTTTGTACCCGTCCACCGGAAAGGATTGTCGGGAAGTGAAGCCCGGCTGATTTCTATTACTTCTTGTCTTTCTACCTCTTGCAATCGTTGTTGGAGATAAATTTCCAACATATCATAAGCCAGCATTTTTGCTACCTTGTGGTCGCAACAAGTCGAAAACATAGGGTCTTTATCAAACATACCACAGTTGTGGCATAATTTGTAATTCTCATGTCCTCTAAGGAAATAGTATTTATCTAAGTGAGTAGCTTTAGAGCGATAATATTGGTAAAAGTCAAGATTGGCGTTGCAAAACTCTGTTATTGCCCCCAACCTTTTTTGATAATATGCTTTCACAACCTCTTTACTGCCGCTTGGCTTTCTTAGTTCAAGCGTATAAATGTCATTAAAGTATATCAGCTTACTCATGATAGTAGGTTTTGTTTCTTTGAAGAAACAAATCTCCTCGTTTTCATTGTGAAATACATACTGGTGGGTGAATGCCCGCAGTTCCTCAAATAAAGGTCTTATGAAATTAATCATGTACAGGGCTTTATCGGAAGATAAGTCCCCATCTACGCAGCACGTCTCTACTTCTGCATTGATTTTGGATATTATTTCATCAGAATATTGTTTCATTAAACTTTGAGTATTTTATCTATAATTCAAGCGTAAGAACAGCCGTATTTTCGAATCCATAATCTCCGCTTTTATATGTATCGAAAAACTCCGTTTTGTAATATCTGCGCAAAACATTCTCTTTATCGTTCCGGTAGGTAAATCCTGCCTTTTGGTACGATTTGATAGCTCTCACATTTCTTTCAGAGGGACGAATCAGAAATTTGTTGATACTCAATTCTTTGTTTAAGTAGTCGATAGTATCTTTTAAGGCTTGCGTCCCGATACCCTTGCCGCATTCAGATTCGGATTTCAGCCAAATGTCCAGTTCCGCCATTCGCTCGTGCAGATGAAAGCAGGCATAGCAGGTACAGCCGATTTCTTTATTTTCATTAATGATAATCATGACTGAACCGAATTTCCTGCCGTCACGGGTATAATACCAATCTTCAAATGCTTCCTGAAACTCTTCCCAAGTCGGAATTGGATTTGCTGAAAACTCCGCACCTCCCATGTGGGCGGCAGCGGTGTCGGACAAACACATCCACTCGTATGTTTTTCTTTTCTCGTCAATCAATGCATGTCTTATCATAAGCTCTGTTTTGAATTAACTCTTTCTGCAAAAAATAGTCAGAAAAGGGATTGTAAATATTGATGTATTCATTCAGGGTATAACCTGAAAATTCTTTAAACTCTCTCGTAATGTGTGAAGCGTCATAATATCCACACCTAAAGGCAAGTGCAGAAAGGCTTTCTTTATTTCCGGCTTGCAGTGTTGCCAACGTATTTTGAAAACGAATAATCCGTGCAAGTTGCTTAGGGTTAATCCCTATGCTTTTCATGAAGTTGCGGCAAAATTGTTTATAGCTATGGTTAGAAACATTTGCAAGCCATTCAATGGAAGTATTACAATCATATTCAATTTGCTGAATGATAACTTCTGAAACAGCTATTTCAGGTTTTAAGTTTTTTATTTTTTCGAGCAAATAGCATTCTATAATTCCGATGCAGTCCATTTTATCATCGGCATTCAATATTGCTTGCTGCAAATCTATAAATAATCTGTCTCCGATACATTCTACCGGAATATTCTTGTTGTAAAACTCGTACAGCGGAGTACTAAAGAAAGCCTGTACTCCTTGTGGGGTGAATGTTATGGCTATTGTTTCGTTTTCTCCCTCATACTGTAAATCCCAATAGGATGACATGTGTCCCTCGATAAATGCTTTTGGCTGGAAGTCGTTAATTGCTGTTGAGAACACACGATTCTTTCGATGAAATACCAACTGCATACATCCAATCGGAATACCTCGCTCGATGGTTCGGACAAGATAATTCCGTTCAAATACCCAGTAGTATTTCACAAACTGGGTAAGAAGCGCAGAGGGATATAGGATTCTAAATTCCATAAAAACAACAATTGACTGATATATTTGCGATTGCAAAATTAATTCTTTTATTCCACAGCAGTATTGTATGAAAAAGACATTCAGTGCTTTGCATTGAAAGAGAAGTTTCAATAATATCATAGCCGTAGAGGTCGATTTCGTCTATCTCTATATCTAATTGCGCCAATATTTTATTAAAATCATTCAAAACTTATTCTACTTTGGAGTTATAACGATTTTGGAGTTTTGTACTAAACATTTCCCGCATGGCAATACGCATCCCGTTTGCAAACGACTCATGGATGTATAGAGAACTCGTTGGGCAATTCTTGGCGCATAATTGACATTGGATGCAATTTTCGTCATTCATCGGCAGGATGGTATCGCTTTTGGAAAAAATATTCATCGGGCAGACTTTCATACATTTGCCGCATTGTATGCACGAAGTGGTATTGAGGAATACCACTTTGCGACCTGCTATTCTGTTTTTTCCGTTTATGCGAAAGGCAACGCCTTGTTTGTATTCTGTAATGGCTTCTTTGGCGATGAAAGAAAGCGGGTTGAGCTTCTGTTGCAGTTTTTCTGCAAACAAGCGGGCTTTGAACAGGTCATTGGTGTCAGGTCTGTTTTTATTATAGCCGTTTATCAATACCCACGGACCTGTTCTGTCAAAGCCTACACAAGAAAACTCACCGACAAGATTAGCCTTTTGTCGCTTTAGAACTTCTTTCAGTGCTTTGTGATAACTGCCTAAGAACGGACGGCAACGGGTAGAAAATATAAAGACCTGCTTTTCCTGTAAGGGCAATTCTGAAACAAAACGCTGTAACCGGATAGTATGCCCGGCAAAATGTATGGCCGAGCCGAAGCCTATTAAATCGTACTTTGACAGGTCTATATCGGATATTTTAGCTTCTATCGGAACTAAGTCAGCCGAAAGCGCCGCAGCCATACTTTCGGCAATTTTCAATGTATTCCCGTTATAGGTGGATGAATAGAATATAATCGTCTTCATTTCATTATTTTTATGATTGTTTCCGGTGTTCCCGGTTTCCCGTTCACACCTTTATAACCAATGAATTTTAATGTTTCAGGGTCGAAATAGTAAGAACAACTCCAAAAGACGGATAAAAAACCTGTAAGACTAACCGTTATTTTATTGGCGTTCATTTTCTCAAATTTTTCTGTGCCCTGAGTTTCCGCTACCATGGTATATAGCTTTATATTATCAGGACGAAAACATTCATACCTGACTGCTCTTTTATCCTTTAACGATATTCCGGCATTATAAGCAATGTTTTGATACCAAACATAGCCCTTACTTTTAACGGTTTTGGCAATAGACTTGCCTTTGAGGTTTCCTGCTATCGAATATGTGCCGTGATGTAGTTCTATCGTCAAATCAGTTTGAGACGGCAGGTTTACAACTTTCCATTTTTCAGTTTGGAATGACTTGTTCATTACATATTCGTGCCGTTCATCCCCTTGTGTTACATCCAAGTGTATCTTTCCATTTATTCTATTCTCCTGCCAAACGATTGTTGCCTGTTGTCCGCCGCATTCGGAAAGATAGTTTGTCTTTTGAGCAAGGATTGGCAAAGTAAAGAACAGCAAGACGATAGTAAGTAGATGTATCTTTTTCATTTTATTTTTGACATCAGGAATATATCAACATAATCGGATATAACGCTTTTCAGTCCATCCCATGCTTCCGGTTTACTGAAATCTATTCCGTTAAACATATTATATTGACGAGTAAACAATATGATATAGTTAATTGCGGCAATGATGATAGTAATATAGAAATTACAGTTATCGCCCAATCTTTTTTCCAATTCCAACTGCAATTTATGACCGTTTTTTTCCCGTTCTACCTGTATTTCCCGGAATGATGAGTTTCCCGACAACTCCCACACGTACAATTCCTGCATAAGCCGGTTATCTTTCAAGTATTCCAGTTGTTTCAACAATACCGCTTTTATTATATTCCGGAGATTGGAAGTTGTAGCCTGTTCCACCTGATTGATAAACTCTGAATAGGCAAATGAATAGAAATCATATTGTTTTGCCCAAGCTACCAATAATCCGTCTAAACCACCAAAATAGCGATATATCAAAACCTTGTCACATTGCGCTTGCTTTGCAATGCGATTAATGCCTATTTTGGTAAAACCCTCTTCTTCGATTACTTTACTAACTGCTTCAAGCAACCGCTTTTCCGTTTCTTTTAGTTTCATAAGTTATGTGTATCACTGTTTGGTGACAAAGTTAAGTAACCATTTGGTGACATCAAAAGAAAAAGCTATTTATTTTCATTTTTGTTGTTATTGATTAGCTATAAGGTTTTCTGTTACAAGTCGGATAGGTGCAAGGTGCAAGTATATATCTATATATAGCTTGCACCTAAGCTGAAACATTTATATTCAGACATTTGCGTAATTCAAAAATGTGTTGTATCTTTGAACCCGTGAGATAGGCAGACAAACAGCGGACAAAGCTGGACAAATAGCCCTGCAAAAATCGTTACTGTTTCGTTACCTATTTGAAATATTGGAAAATAAAAGACTGATTTATAGGCGGTTAGATATTTGGGTTCAGAACCCTGTCTTTCCGCAGAACCTACTGAACAAAACAAGAGAGTAAGTGGACAAAAACCTACAAATCGCTGATTTGTAGGTTTTTTTATTACCTATAAGTCTTGTCTCCAATGCCTTATCAGAAGAAAATTCGGCTCACCCGATAATCAGTGGGGGTATCTTCAGGCTCATATATATTTCATTTCAGCCGGCAACCTAAGACAAGTCGACCTACAGAAATATAGAAGTCGGCCAACAGATGAGATCATGGGATAACCATTGCCATATAAATCGCTGTCTTATATCCTGTTAATCAACAGGCCAACTCACTTGAGAAAGGCTTCCCAAGTGAATAACTAACCACTTCCAGACTCGTAAGCTTACGGCTACCCCCAGCCGTAAGTTATTCACTTAACAAGCCGTAAGTTATTCACCTGACAAGGCATAAATTATACATTAACCGTCTCTCCCCCGATGGTTATCGGGAAATGGCAGAGGAACTATAGATACAAGTGGCCCATTTGTCTTTTTGACAACTTGTAATCTGAAGTCCCGGAGAATCGATTATTCCGTACCCAAGTGCGTCTCGCTTCCAAATTCGAGAGAAAAAAACAGCAATTCTCTGTTTGATAGCCGTTTGCTGAAAAACAGCCTTCCGTTCCAGCCGAAATAATTCACCCTAGTTCATGTTTTACGGTCGTTAGGCGGTAATAATGCCCAACGCTACCGCATGTGAGGGCCGATACCTATATATGTGTAGGCTTACGCCACTATATGTGTAGCTTGACGCGACTATATGTGTGGGTTAACACTGCTATATGTGTGAGTTGATACAGCCATATGTGTAGGTTGATACGTATATATTCGTTAAAAAGCGACGCTTATCGTGTTAAAAAGCGGTTGTGGTAGCTTGTTCGCGCTCCCCGCTTACGCTCGTTGGCTTTTATAGCCAGAGAGCCGTGTCGTGAAAAAGAAGGCATTTCAATCAAAAAGATACCATTCATCGCATTAAGCTGACATCCGCGATTCTTGTCTTATCCCTTTGAATTAACTCTGTCCCCAATAAATATCGGGTGAGCCAAGTAATCGCATCCAGACATTGCATCTCTATGTAAATTCGCAAGCGAAACTCTTGCATAATCAAAAAAAATCAATACCTTTGCACCCGGTTTCAACAAGACCTTGGAGAGATGCTCGAGTGGTTGAAGAGGCACGCCTGGAAAGCGTGTAAACCCCTAAAGGGTTTCGCGGGTTCGAATCCCGCTCTCTCCGCAGAACTAACCAGACAATGAACAGTCAAGTCCCACTAATCCAACGATTTGTGGGACTTTTTAGATTTTTTGTTACCTACACTAAATCTTCTTGTTTGATCGAATAACACTTAGTGTTTGTAAGATGACAGACAATATTATTACCCCTAGCCCTATATAAAAAGCGGCGTTCAACTCTTTAGCCTCACTAAAAAGAAGCATAGCCAAGATAATGCTATAAATAGGTTCCAGATTATAACTCAAGTTTACCGTGAACGCAGAGATCTTTTTCAGGACTTGTATCTGAAGTAAATACAAACCAATCGTACAAACAGAAGCTAAAAGCAATAAATAAGTAAAATCTAATAGCCCGGGAACAATCGTCGATACAGGAAAATATCGCAAATAGAACGGTAAAATACAGGAAAGCCCGATAAAGCCACCTACCATTTCATACAAGAGCATGGTACTTGTTGAATAATTATTTCCGATCTTCTTATTCGTGATCGTGAACAAAGCCGCTAAAGCGGATGATATAATACCCAAACCTATTCCTAAACGATAGCGAGTATCGAAATGGAAAATCAGCACCACCCCGAATAAAGTCAACAAACTAAAAACAACCTCCTTGAAAGACACTCTATGACAATTAATCAATGGTTCTAGAAAAGCCGTAAAGAAACCTACCAGAGAAAAACAAACCACTCCAATAGACACATTCGAAGCCTTTATACTTCCATAAAAGAAAACCCAATGCAATCCCAGCAATAACCCTACTCCCCCTATTCTCAAGGCATCCCCGAAAGAAATTCGATTCAATCTTTTGCCGACGGATAAAACGAGTAAAAACAACAAAGACGCAAGCATCATACGATACCAGACCAATAGGGCTTCATTCAAGCTAATCAATTTTCCAAATATGCCCGTCGCACCTGCCAAAATAATAGATATATGCAGTTTTATAAATGCGTCTTTCATTATGTCACTATAATATTTAATTATGGACAAATGTACAAAGGAAATATAAGCTATCGAATTCAAACTTGATAAATACTCCGTTTTTTACCCTAATGGTAACTTTTTTCTAAATGGAGAAGCCTACTTTTGTGCCGCAAAAATAAAAAGAAAAGAAACTGATGATGCAAGACAGTATTGATTTTGGAACAATGAACATTCCGAAGTTGTTCCGTATGATGTTTATCCCTACCTTATTAGGTATGGTCCTTTCCGCCACTATAAATATCGCCGATGGAATATTCGTAGGAAGAGGCGTAGGAAGTGACGCCTTGGCTGCGGTAAATATCGTGGCTCCTTTTTTCATGTTAGCAACCGGAATCGGGCTTATGTTCGGAGTAGGCGCATCTATCGTCGCCTCGATCCACCTTTCACACCAGAAAGTCAAGGTAGCGAATATTAATATCACGCAAGCACTTTCGGTCTCATTATGTATTATGTTATCGCTTTCCTTGTTAGTGATGACATTCCGTACTGAGGTCGCTCTTTTATTGGGTAGTTCCGAACAATTATTGCCCTCCGTATTGGAATATATGAACTGGATCGTCCCGTTCCTTGCCTTTTACATGTTATTGAATATCGGGTTATTCATTATCCGGTTAGACGGATCACCTACATACGCCATGTTATGCAGCGCTATCCCGGCCCTGATAAACCTAACATTAGACTATATTTTCGTTTTCCCATTGCATTGGGGATTAATGGGAGCCGCTTTAGCTTCCGCTATTTCCGTAATCGTAGGAAGTATTATGATCGTGGTTTATATCGTAGGTTTTTCTAAAGTATTACATCTTTACCGCCCTAAATTCTCGCTTAAAAGTATCTTATTGACAATCCGCAATATCGGATACATGGTAAAGCTTGGTTCTTCCGCGTTCTTAACTGAGGCAGCTATCAGCTATCGCTTGTATGATGCTGGTGGGTAATTATATATTCATGAGATACCTTGGGGAAGACGGGGTTGCCGCCTACAGTGTAGCCTGTTATTGCTTTCCTATCGTATTCATGGTGAACAATGCGATCGCCCAGTCTACCCAGCCGATCATAAGCTACAACTATGGCATACAGCAGTGGAAAAGAGTACGGCAGGCGTTTAAGTTAGCCCTGCTATGCGCTGTCGTGTGCGGAGGACTCGCCTGCGTGGGTACTATTTTATTCTGCCCGGAAGTCTCCTCCTTATTTCTCGGTAATCATGGCAACGCTTACGAGATAGCGGTCTCCGGCATTCCCTATTTTTCTTTGGGATATGTCTTTTTCGCTCTCAATATCGTTTGTATCGGGTACTACCAGAGCATAGAACGTTTCAAACCCGCTACGCTATTCACTATTCTACGAGGAATCGTGATTATCACCCTAAGTTTCATGTACCTACCTGTTGTCTGCGGAATTAAAGGTATTTGGCTGGCCATACCTTTGTCGGAATTAATTACTTTTGTAATCATAGTGGTATACTATCTATTGAAACGTAGAAGAGCATGAAAGAGGAAGTTCGCCAGAAAGTGATGGAACGGTTTTCAATCTCTGAGCAGGCCATGCAGTTATTGCTGGAAAGCGCAGAGATGATGTCGTTTGTCCCCAAAGATATAATCGTACATGAAGGTGAGATAAACACGAATATGTATATCTTATCCAAGGGAATCTGGCGGGCTTATACATTTAAAGATGGGACGGAAGATACCTTTTGGTTCGCCGTGGAGAGCGAGATCGCACTCCCGGTATGGGGATATACTTCCGGCTCTCCTTCTCTTTATACCATAGAAGCCGTTACGGAAAGCGAGGCGTATTGCCTATCCAAACAGAAACTAGAAATCCTATTTCAATCCTCCGTGCAATTAGCAAATATCGGAAGAAGGATTCTAGAGAATTTTATGCTTGAGATCGAGACTTCATGGTTAAGTTCTTACAAACGAACCGCCATTGAACGTTACGCCATTCTATTGGACAAACAGCCCGAAATCATCCAATCCGTCCCCCTAAAATATATAGCTTCTTATCTAGGTGTCACGGCTCAATCCTTAAGTAGAATCCGGGCGAAGTTAGCTAGTTCTTTAACCTTTATCGTGTAAAGCCTCTTCATATCCCCTCGGACTGGAGATACCATGTCCAGCCATTTATATTTACCTGTACGGCATTCCATGTATTATCAGCAAAGAAAAAGATAATCTTATATCTATCTTGGCGATCCAGATATTCTTGTACATCCATATTATTTCCCTCCATACTAGTCAAGGCTAAAAAATCTGTCAAATTAATATTGAATACCTTTTTGCCGGTAGACTTCTCCGTTACGACAAAACGTGTCGGCCGATCTTCCATCAACCGCATCGTGTTCAACTCGACAGCTGCCGCCGATGATGACTTTTGTTCCATATAATAAGGTCGGAAACTTAACACATCATCCTCCAATAACGAGTTGTCATAGGCCAGATGGCCATTCGACTCGATGATCTCATATTCATAATCATTCATGTTCACATTCCAATTATCTCCGGAGGTAGCCCGGATATAACTATCGGAATAACCTTGAAAAACAAACCGTATCTTATTCGTATCTTTTATCAGATCAATCTTCTCAGTCTGATGGCTGGTCCCTGTAAAATCAACGTCACTGATATAACCATACCAAAGAGGCTCCAGTTCTTTACTGATGATAAGAGACTCCTCACGTTTCAGCCTTAACCTCATATCAGTAATCGTATTCTCTCCCCTAGGCGTATAAATATCGTAGGAGTCACGTGCGCCGGCCCAAGCCAGAAATTGGTATTCTCCTATCGGAAGCTTTACCTCCATTTGGTAATTGCCTGTCGCCAACGCTTCACCTTCCTCTACTTGACTGAACAGAAACTTTCCGTCTTTGTCAAATACATAAAGCTCCACTTTATCCACCTGCGTATGGAACGCATCCGTGAAAAGCATATTATAGTCGTACTTAAACTTGACAAATAAACGACATTCGGGAAGATCCTCATGAAACATATCGCAAGAGGTCAATATCCACGGACAGATAATAAGGATTCCCCAAATTGTATAACGTATAAGACGGTTCTGTTTCATATTTTTCTATTTTTCTAATTAATCCTTACTCTAATTAAAGGGAGTTCCCAGAAGGAAAAAACACTGTTTGGAAACTTCCCTTTTCTAACCTGCGATACCTAACTAATAACCTAAAATCATAAGATCTCCTCTTGGCTATACCAAGTCCACGGGTTCACGTTAATCTGGATAGACAACCATGTCTCATCATTCTCATCTGGCGTATCTGGGTCCGGATCCGGAATAGTAGGATAACCCGGATTATTAAATCCCTTGATATTAATATCATAAACGGAATTACGCACAACCCCAAACTCTCCAAACTCATTCATCGCCTTATCCGAGTCATCATGTTTAATCATGATCTTGTAATAACTTACACCACCATCATAATAAAAGACCGTACCATAACTACCCGCCCCTTTATTCTCTACGGCAAGCCTTGCGTCTACAAATTTCTGTTTAAGTGCCGCAGCCTGCGTTTCTGCGCTTTGACCGGATTGCTTAAATTCATCTCCGGTTGGAATAGTAACCTCCTTGGAGGAATCCACGTATTTTACATACCGGTTGAAGGCTGTTGATATAGAGGTTGGATAACCGTCAGGGTTCCCATCCTTATATTTCTTTGTCAACTCATTTTCTATCCAGTCCATCAAGGTATCATATGTATAGCTTACGCCATTTACGATCATCCAAGACTCACCCTCTCCCACATCAACCGTACCGCCATCTAATTTTTTCAGTTTCTTCGGCGCGAAGTTCGCTTGTAAAAGGACTTGGGTCGTATAAGCATGGTTGTTATACTCTTTTTCTTGTGTATTCTCCAGACAATATTCAGTAACGGGATTAGATGCTGAACTTATCTCATTCCAAGATATGGCAGATGCGTTCGTCGAAGCAGACACAAAATTGTAATTATTCGTATACGCCACTTGATTCGCCTCGTTCCACTCACCGATATTCGTATTGTTGTAATTCGGGTCTACCCGGTATGAACCGATCTCATACCTATCGAATGGAGTGACACAAGTACCGCGAGCATCCGGAGTATTGGCAGGATCTTCATTCCAAGTCTTAATCCTCCTCGATACAGGATAATACCATTTATTAGTAACGTTCAGAATCCATTTCGGGCTATAGATCGATGCCGTGCTATTATCCATAGCGCCATCGCTGGTATATACACGTACTTTAGCGACAACACGATCTATATAAATCGCTAGCGGATTCTTTACCGCGACATCTTGGCTCTTATAAAGAGTTAAGTTTATCGTATTTCCCGAGTTATCCGAAGGTTCCAGATGACCTTTTGAGTTTGTCATCAAAAATGTTCCTGTTTTCGCGACACTCGTTGTTATCGACTCATCCTTCACCGCCTTGTTCACATCCACGAAACTAGAGCCTTCCCCGACGCTGGAGAAACCGGCACCCGGATTTGCGATAATCAGTATTGTCTTAGAAGTAGCCGGAATCTGAAAAGCCTTACTGCTACTGCTTGCGCCGGAAGATGTCAAATCACCAGAGCCGGTACTTAGGTCTATCACTTTTGTAACTAGACTCGCATCTTGATCGCCATCGAAGAAAATCGCTTTAACATCCTCAATCTCATATTCGCCTGTTATCGCATTCTCTTGATTAGGGGTATTCAATCCACGGGTAACGGCGGCGGGAGTCTTAATATTCAAAGCCACCCACGCATCGCCCGAAGGATCAGTTACTACATCGCTATTCCCATCCGAAATAGCATGGTCATCACTACACGCAGCAAACACTAGCGTCGCAAGCGCAAACATAAAAAGTCTTTTCTTTTTCATTTTACAACAATTAAACTGTTTCTAACTAAACACTTATCACTTTTTATCTCTTAGTCATCTTTTAATCCGTCACGACCGTTTGGGATAATTGACTAATATTTAACTTTATACGTTGTACAGAATTAGTATTCGAGGATACACCGGGATCTTTTATAGTAGTCAGGTATATAATGCCACTTCTCTGTTTGGACATTGTATTCCCCAAGACTTCAATATAAATTGTCCCATCATCAACCGTGATCTTATCCGTGTCCTCCCGTACAGCGCCGACGGAAGGACGCAGCTTTATCCAGCTCTTAGGATCATCCGCCCCATCTTCCACATATGCGGAAAGACAATAGTAGTTCATATCGAAACTATCGCTGCTATCCGCAGCCGGCATATATTTAATTGTCACTCCAGCCGCCGGTATAGCATATCTTTGCCTAATACACACCGTCTTTTCGAGAGTCCCCAATTTCAGCGTGATATACGCATGATCTAACAAGCCATTCGATATTTGAGCTTCCACAGCCGTGATATTCGGATCTGATGTCGTATCATCCACGATCGGTATTCTCGCTCCATTAGATGGGCTTACCAGTAAGGGTACCCCAATGCCGACCTCGTTTCCATTATCACTAATCCGGCAGGCATTCGGAAAACGAGTCCGGCAATCCGTAATCAATTTAAAAACCTCAAAATTGGCACCCTCACTCGTATAGGCGATAAATACCGAATTACTGACTCCCAGAAAGAAATCGTTGTTCGCTACAACTTCGTATGAGTCTCTATTATCAACTGAGATCTCATAATCCAGAGCTGTGTTGGAAGGTTTAGAGGCTTTTGCATCTTCTACCGTATCATAGCCGGGACCTTTTGCCGTAACAATAGTGAATTGATAAGAATGATTACGTTGTAAATCCATTAACTGGACATCCTTATTGACGATCGCCATTTTATAGAAATAATCCCGTCCCCCATACGCACCTTGAATAATCAAGTGTGTATTATTCCGCATATCAGACTCATATAAATAGACTGGATCATTCTCAGTACTCTCCCCCCCATCTATGAAATCTGCCTGAACCAATAAGGATGAATAAGCAGCATCATTCCTGTATTCAGTCAAATTAGAGGTATTATCCCTAATGAGACCATCCAGCGTATGAAACGGTCCTTGCCTAGGTACATTCATAACCGCCACAACTCCCTTTAGCTCAAAGTTCGTCGCCTTATTGACAATTACCATTTTAGCGATCGCCCGGGTAAGCATCAAGGGCGTTCCGTCCGTATTCTCGATCTTTGTTGTATGATCTATCTTATCTACTTCCAGTAAATAACTCATCGGGATCACTTGCCCGTTACCACTATAAGGAATGACAGAAACCGAAGGTACCGCCAATGGAGCCGTCAGCATATTCGTACAGAAATCAGCCAATGTCGTCAAACCTTGCATCAATTGGGCAGAAAATCCAGTTTCATCGAATCCATATTCCGTAACCGCATCCCCATAATAAAATCTATCGGGTGAATTAGCCAATATCAATAACTGATATTTACTATCATTCGATTGTTTAGTCAATATCACATATCTTTTTCCCGCTAATTCAAAGGCTTGCACGGCTTCCACAAAAGTAGCGTTAGGCCCTTCCCCTTTGAAAACAAACATCCATGGGTTCTTACCCACCGTACCCTCATCCATAAGTCCTTTTGTTGACGGGAGATGGTACGAATTAGCACGGGCGAAAATCTCCAGCTGTACTTTTTCAGAAAAGACTTCTTCCTCTCCTACCTGTTCAGATAAAGCAAATTCATGCTCACAGCCAGATAGCATTAATAGGGATAACAGAGCCCAAAAACCGATCATATGCATACTAATTATTCTCATTCTTTCACGCAACGAATTGTAAAACCAAATTGATGACTCGAAGACTTGGGAGTTGTCGCTAAATAATTATACTCTATCCCCCAAATATTACCGTGAGCAGAACCTTTCTCTTCTCCACTTGACGTATCAGTCCACCCCGGAGCCGCTGAAGAAGACCAATAATACCCTGTCTCACTCGCATATTCCAAACTACCATCCGTATGCCATCTTCGGCCTGCGGCCGGAAAGAAAATAGAGGCGTTATTGTCCGGATTAAATATCAAGACACCCCCATAAGCCGCTTCCGTCGTATCTAAAGACACTCCTTTATACTTACTGACCTTCCCCGAACCTCTTTCTATACCATCGATCATATCTCTTTCCACGATAGGACGCCTGTCGAAAAAACCATCCGCATAGAATCCGTACTTGATCTCTTCCAAAATCTTAGGGATATATTTCTCCGGTTTATTCTGTGGATCAATCGGTTTTTCAGCCGTCACCCAATTTCCATCCCCTTTCATTGGATTACGGAATAACGACATTCTTATCTCGGATTTATATACATCATTATAGGTATAACTATTCAACACAATCCTATCCAAGGGACCGTCGCTTGGACGATGATAACCCGGAGGACAGATCTCGTAATAATCTTTCAGTTTATCCCCGCTCGTAGCATCCCAAAAAGTGGGAGTCTCAATACGTCTTATCGGCCATTCCGATAACTCCCACGTAGCACTCTTATTATTCACGTTGGTAGGGTGATACGCACGAAGTGCTAAAGAAGCATATGCTACCGGTAATCCCCATTGAAAATGAGCGCCGGCTTGAGTCGGATACTTAACAAAATCAACTTGATCAGTGCTTTTATCTATCCGCCTCCATTCATCCTTTGTATCAACATCATTTAAGAATGACCGATCTGTCAAATTGTACGCACTAAATTTTACACCTAAATCCGGCCCCTCGTTTGTACCCCTCCGCATTATATAATCAGGAGCCTCTCCTTGGCGGACATATAAATCAGTTTCGTAAGTCGTCCCATTTTCCGTATAAGAAAGCTTTACGACACCATATCTAGGCACTCCTTTTCTAGGATTCTTGCTCTTCAATCCTATCCGGAAGTAAACACGTCCTCTTCCTTGTACAAAACTGCCTGTCTCACCTTTCTGTGAATTAGGAATAACCGGATAGTCTTCCGGATCTCCCGGAGAACCTGTTCCAACGTTAGGATCAAAGCTAGGTGTCGAGCTTATCACTATAAAATCCTGATATTCGGTTGGAACTTCCACACGCCACTGATACCAATAACTCCACTTGTTCCCACTAATTATCCTTTCTCCACTTTCATCATCCTTATAGAAAGCCCCTACATAAGGGTTAGACCATAGATGATTCGTTGAATTAATATCAAACGGATAACGATTTCCATATTGACTGACCTTTACGGTTATCGTTCTCCGAATAGCGTTCTTCCCCGAGAAGTCTTCCGCAGCCATCAATGTAATCTCATAGGTTTCCTTACCTATAATATAGTTTGGCAAATCAAGTAAGATATCCATATAGCCCGCTCCAGTACTCGGATCATACGAAATCCTCTCATCAGCGTTCGGCTGCCACTCTTGACTTGACAAAGCGTTAAACACCTCATTCGTTTCCTTATAAGTGTTTGTACTTAGCACTTTTACTTTATCAAAAACCCTCACAACCGGCATATTGGACGAGAAAGAGATTCGTGCCCCGTTAAAATCGGTAATATCGACCTCCGTATGTGACACATTTAGCACTCTATTACCAGATATATTCCAATCATTTGCTATTGAATCCCAATCCGATGCTTGTATATTCATCTCCAAGGGTTGTTTAATGATCCCGGTAAGATCTAGCTTCGTATTTTTAGGCAAGTTATAATCAACCGGCTCTGAGTTTATTTTCAACTCACAGGAGGGATTATAGCTATCCTCCATATCTACCGTAAAAACCACCGCATTTGTCGGATCGTTCTTTCTCTCCAACTCATTAGAGGGCAAAATAATACGAGTGATCTTCCGAGCCCAATTCATTCCGGGAATATTTGGAGTAACAGAGGAGAAATAATCACCATCTTCTCTCAATGTAAAATTACGTGTTACATTCCTCTCAATAGTAGAGCCACTATATTGAGCTGTCAATGGGATCAAATTAGGGATACCACTAAATATAACTCCATTAAAAATATCATCGAAATTATCTGCCGCCTCCAAAACAACATCTACTCGAACTCCCAGACGATTAAGGGCCAGTTGTAATAAGGAAACCGTTGTCCCATCACTCAATTTAGCCCCTTTACCTTTTGGTAAAACCTCTACGTTATTTATTTCCTGCATCATTGGGATCGATTTCTCCGAAGAAAAAGAGCTTGCGGGATAAGCGATAAGATTCAAATCGTCATAACGTGAAAGAGTGTTCAGTTTATTGGCTATAACGTTATCCGCCGGTTCATTCGCCAAAAATACGAAATCATAATTCCCAGCTACGATTGGATGCCGGATGATATTTTCTATCCATTGATTCTTACTATAGTGAATATTAGATATGCATGCTCCCGTTGTCTTATTGAAAGCCAAAACACGAAGCGTATTCACGTCGTAGTCCTCTTCGCTACCCGAATGAGTCCTATTTTGAGAATCTATATTCCTAATAGAAATATAGGCTCCTTCCACATTACCGCTAATCATTGTCTCATCCGTACATGAGAAAAGGATTATCAATAACAAGACTGCCACGAAACCTTTATATATTTTACACTCTTCCACTATCATAAAAATTGCTCTAATGTTATAATGCAAATATCACGATATAAAAAGTCACAATAAACTAAATATGCACCCAATAATGACAATATGAATCACAGTTTACATCTAATTATGCAATTATTTTTCAGGCCGTTACAGTTTCCAGAAAAACAAGATCAAAAGGCTCTATTTTTCTATTATACGCAAGACTCTTATCAAACAGTTCCGATTATCGAAACAAATCACATTAATAAGAATCCACGAAAAAGCCCTTAAACGAAAGATCGCTTAAAGGCTCAATAAACATCCCTTATAATATTCATTTATGTAGAAATTAGGTCCGTTATATTTCGTCTTATCTATAATTATAATATATCAATAACCGATCTCTGTCTTTTTATAAAATCGATACGTTGTGCCTCTCCACTTTCGGATATTAGGATAGAATGGCGTTTCAATGCCTGAATCCAATCTCGTTGCATTTTACAAATCTGCGGACTTTGGGAGTCCATAGAATTGATTGAATAAACTCGTAGCATACTAATTTGGAAATCCAGCTTCTCTATATAAGTATAGGTTGCCTCAAAATCAATGCTTGATAAGTAGAAAAACACCTTATGGCCCTCACTGAACTCTCCTGTGATAGATAAAGCCTCCATATGAGTAAGTAATTGATAAAGTTCCTCTTTCAAGCACAGAACATCCTCTTTCGATATCAAATTCAGGCAAGCAAAGTATTGGACCTCTTTCACGAAAGAAACAAAAATATTCATATCCCAGATAAAACTGGTTTTCGGACAATTCTTTACGCTATAACTTAATTTTTTATGTACATTTATAATTCGTTCTTCCACCACCATCCCATATAGAGAATTTGGAGTCTTTATCTGTCCATGATGATATAACCAGCGGCAAAGACGGAACTTAGACAGATATTCAAAAGAGGAATAAAGCGTAAAAGGCAAAACATTCGATGCCGTACAAACCTCCGTACTCTTATCTCCTTTCACATAGTCAAATATCCGTAAGTAACGATCAATAATCTCATAATAACTTTCTATCGCATTGGCAGACCGGAGCAAGTTCATATCGAAAGTCACTCTATTATGCAAGTGATTTCCTATGATCTGATCTATGGAGATCCCCAACTTATAGGAAATTTGCGCAACCTCATCAATCGTAAAAGCGACCTCTCCCCGAAGCCTGCGGTACACCGCCTCTCTCCCGATACATAAAGTATCCGTCAAGAAATTAGCAAGATTTTGTCCGGGAGGAAGCCTATCTTTCATTGCGGTTATCAATTCATTTACAATACTATCTTTCATTGCCTTATACCTTATTTCCAACTATTAATATTCCTTGATACATTTGGCAAATGTAAAACATGTAAACGATAGTTTTGTACGATAAAGCAAGCCTATGAGAATTGTTCCTTTTCTAATTAAAGCAAACACAGACAGAAAAAGATAGAAAACGAAATTAAACTAAAAAAGCACCTATAAATTTCGAATCGCGCAATCGGAAGATCTAGGTTGTTTCATTTATCGAAACAGGTTCAAACCCTAAAGCGTATTTATAATCTCCCTTTGTCTATTGAAAAACTGGATACGTTGCATCTCTCCACTCTCGGAGATCATGGTAGAGAACTTTTTTAAAGATTGAATCCAGTCTTTCAAGCTATTAAACATCTCAGAATCCTGTGTCGTAATAGAATTTATCGAGTAAACCCGTATCATACTTAACTGCAAAGAACTTGTTTCCAGATAACTATACGTAGCCTCAAAGTTAATATGCGATACATAAATTCGTACACTATTGCCAGCCTCGGTCTTTCCTCTCATGGCAAGTTCTTCCAATTCATCCACCAACACTAATAACTCCTCTTTGATACGTTGTATATCCTCACAGGAAATAAGATGGATATCGGAGAAATATTTAATGTCATTGACCAAATGATGGAAGATCATATTATCCCAAATATAATCCGTAGAATGGATATACTGTGTCAACGATACAAATTCTCTTTGGGTATCAACCAGTTTTTCCGGTATCTTCAGATTCTCAAAATGATTGCATTGGATATGCTTATTCTGATACATGCACTTAAATAAACGAAACTTTGACAAAAGGTCATGCTTCAAATAAAGGGTCTGAGGAATAGTATTGGAAGAGGTACCCAAAGCCGTAGTAGGATCATCCTGAAAGGCCCTAAAGATCTTCACATATCTAGACAAGATCGTAAAATAAGCATTAAAAGGATCATCGTGATCTACCACATTCAAGTCGAACACGGCATTGGCACTAAAACTAACCCCTACTATTTTATCCAATGACACACCCAATTTCCTTGAGATAAGAGCTGCCTCTTCCAAGGTGAAAGGAACCTCGCCACGTAAGCGCCTATAAATGGCTTCTCTGCCAATATAAAGGGTATCCATCAACAGATTCGCCAAATTTGTCTTAGGGGGAAGTTTTTCTTTTAAAGCTTCAATCAAGCCTGTATTTAATTCATTTATCATCATAACCATGTCGAATGAAAAATCATCTACTCTAGTAACATATATAGAGAGGAAGTTGTTTCGAGAACAAGTACATTCGTAGATGGATTTTCAAAGCACGTAGCTTTTCAGCTTATTCATATCAACTATTTTCCCTTCCCGGGAAATAGCCCCTTCCTCTATCATTTCCGAGAAACTACGGGCCAATGAAGGACGGGCCACTCCAAAATATTCCGAAAGCTCTGTTTGATTACGATCCTGCTTATAATGATCTCCTTGAATACGTTTAAGTATATAGTAAGCCAGTTTACCTTTAATGGTCTTAATCGATAATAATTGAAGACGTTCAGAAAGAAATTGTGTCCGATTGGCGTTAAAAGCCATATAGCTTTGAAGAAAATGCTCGTTTGTCGCCAGCAAACGCATCACCGCATTCTTAGGTATTAAAATGATCTCGCATTCCTCCAAGGCGATAACATCTACCGGGAAGCGATTATTTTCCGCAAACAAAAATGCGGAGGCCAAAGGAGTAGGCGCCGATAAAGTCTCCACTTCCAAAATTGTCCCGCTTTCGGTGATCATCTCAGTCTTTACCCGTCCTTTACTCAATAGATAAAGCGAAGATAAGGCATCTCCCTGACGAGCTACCCAGTCACCTTTCTCAAACGACCTTGTCGAATAATCCAACGAACTGAAAAGAGCGGTTTGCTCTTCCTCAGACAATTTTCCGCAAATAGGACACAAACTCAGATTCATAAAACTTCCTTTTGCGGATAAAGATAAAGAAAATAATCAAAGAGTGTAACAACTGTTACAGGTTAAACGATCTTCTATCCCCTACATTCGCGATAAACTTATAAAATAAAAGCTATGTTCTGTTATCAATGTCAAGAAACCGCCCAAGGAAAGGGCTGTATATTAAAAGGTGTATGTGGTAAGACCGCCGAAGTGGCCGGATTACAAGATTTACTGATGTACTTAATGAAGGGAATCTCCAAACTAACAACGACTTTACGCAAGCGAGGCGTGGAATCAGCCACGGCCAATAAGTTCATCGTCGACGGACTTTTCATGACCATCACAAACGCCAATTTCGATTCATCCAGATTCGTCTCAAAGATCAAAGAAGCCTATCAGCTACGGGAGAACCTTCTCGACGAGCTACATCGACAGGGAATCCATCCATCCTTAACCTGCGATTGTCTGACTTGGAAATCGGACAAAGTAGAGGAAATGGAGGTCAAATCGAAAGAAGTAGGTATTCTCGCCACAGAAAACAAGGATATCCGCTCTCTACGAGAATTACTCACTTATGGGATAAAAGGTATGGCTGCCTACGTGGAACACGCTTACAATCTAGGCTTCGAGGATACCAGCCTCTATGCCTTTATCCAAGACGCCTTGGTCGCAACGACTCAATCGGACCTGACCGTCGCCGATTTAACCCGATGGGTACTCACCTGCGGCGAATACGGAGTAAAAGCCATGGCCTTATTAGATAAAGCGAATACTTCCACCTATGGCAACCCGGAAATTACGAGAGTGAATATCGGCGTAGGAAAGAACCCGGGTATACTTATCAGTGGGCACGACTTGAGAGACATTCAAGACTTGCTGGAACAAACCGAAGGTACAGGCATAGATGTCTATACACATAGCGAGATGCTTCCTGCACATTATTACCCGGCTTTCAAGAAGTATAAGCATTTTGTAGGAAACTACGGTAGCGCCTGGTGGAAACAAACATCTGATTTCGAGACATTCAACGGAGTTATCCTGTTTACGACCAACTGCCTTGTCCCTCCCCGTTCTTCCGCCACTTATGCCGATCGGGTCTATACGACCGGCTCTACCGGGTTCGAAGGATTCCCACATATCGCCGATCGTAAGCCCGGAGGCTCTAAGGATTTCTCTGCGTTAATCGAACACGCAAAGAAATGCGCCCCTCCAACGGAAATCGAACATGGGGAAATCATCGGTGGATTCGCTCATGAGCAGGTATTCCAATTAGCCGACAAGGTTATCGATGCCGTAAAATCAGGAGCGATACGTAAATTCTTTGTCATGGCAGGTTGCGACGGAAGAATGAAGAGCCGTAGCTACTATACCGAATTCGCCGAGAAATTACCGAAAGATACCGTCATATTAACCGCCGGTTGTGCCAAATATCGTTACAACAAACTGCCTTTGGGGGAGATCAGAGGTATTCCACGGGTATTAGATGCCGGACAATGTAATGACAGTTACTCATTGGTGATGATCGCCCTCAAGTTAAAAGAGATCTTCGGGCTGGATGATGTCAATGAATTACCTATCGCATACAATATCGCATGGTACGAGCAAAAAGCGGTAATCGTATTACTCGCCCTACTCTACCTAGGCGTAAAAAACATTCACTTAGGACCGACATTGCCAGCGTTCTTGTCGCCGAATGTAGCCAAAGTATTGGTCGATAATTTCGGGATCGCCGGAATAGGTAGCGTGGACGAAGACATGGAACTATTTCTAGGAAAGTAAAATAAACCTTTCCCGATCCGCTCTTGTTTTCCTATCACATTTTAATCGATTCAAGATGAATAAGGAACAACAAAAAAGAGTAGCCGCCATTCATGACCTATCGGGATTTGGCAAATGTTCATTGACAGTTGCCCTCCCGATCCTCTCGGCGGCAGGAATAGAGACAAGCGCCTTACCTACGGCCATACTTTCTACACACACAGGAGGTATTCTCGGCTATACTTATAGAGACTTGACGGAAGATATGCGTCCGTTCATGAAGCATTGGAAAGAATTGGATATCCGTTTCGACGCCGTCTACAGCGGCTTTCTTGGATCTTTCGAGCAATTAGATATCGTAAAAGAGTTCTTCTCCCTTTTCAAGCGGGAAGATAACCTGATTCTAGTCGATCCTGTCATGGGCGATAACGGAGAACTATACAAGATATTCACCCCTAAATTCGCCAAAGGAATGAGATCCCTTTGTGAAAAAGCGGACATTATCGTACCGAACCTGACGGAGGCCGCATTATTGTTGGGCGAACCCTACCAAGCAGGTCCCTATACCAAAGCTTATATCGATGGTATTTTACATAAACTAAGTCAGCTAGGCCCTAAGCAAGTTGTCTTGACCGGTGTCTATTTCGACGAGAAAGAACTGGGAGCCGCCACTTTCGATATGGAACGAAATGCGACAGAGTATGTTTTAACAGAGAAAATACCTGGTTATTATCATGGTACGGGAGATGTTTTCGCAAGCGCTTTACTATCCGGTTTGTTAAATAATTTCAACTTGGAGAGATCTGCGGAAATAGCCGTTCGCTTTACGACAGAAAGTATTCTTCGAACATTCAAGGCGCAAACGGATTATCGCTTTGGCGTGAACTTCGAACAATCCATTCCGGATTTACTAAAAGAACTGAAACTGATATAAATGAGAGCCTTTTTTTTCTCATATTTGCAAATAAAAGGAATATAATAGTATGGCTAAATTAAGAATAGCGTTTTCTGGTATCGGTGCGGTGGGTGGTTATTACGGAGGTATGGTCGCCGCCCGCTATCAAGGAACAATAAAAGCAGATATCTTTTTTATCGCCCGTGGAGAAAATCTAAAGGCTATCCGTGAAAACGGTTTACAAATGCAACTAGGCATCCGGACAATCCATACGGCTCCGGCACTAGCCACCGATAATCCCGCCGAGATAGGGCCGGTAGACTACCTTTTCTGTTGTACAAAAAGTTACGATCTAGAAGAAAACATCCAGCAGCTAAAGCCTGTTATCGGACCTGAGACCGTTATCATCCCCTTGCTAAACGGATTGGATATCGAAGAACGAATCCATAATATACTACCCGAACAAGAGGTCTGGAAAGGATGTGTTTACATCGGTTCCCGCTTGACAGAGCCCGGTGTTGTCGAGAAATTCTCCTTGAAAGAACGTATTTTCTTCGGCAACAAAGATGCAAACAAAGATAAGCAAACCGAGTTGCTTAAATTACTTATGTATGCCCGGTTAAACGCTTTTAATCCAGCGGATATAGACCTACGCATCTGGAAGAAATTCTTCATGATTTCTACGGCGGCTACGGCTACGAGTTTCTTCAACCAGCCCATTGATGAAGTACTAGCCCAACATATCGACCTGTTCATCGCTTTGGGTACGGAATTAAAAAGCGTAGCGGAGGCTATGGGAGTCCGTTTACCCGATGACATCGTCTATACTTCCATCGAGACGCAAAAGATGATGCCGACCGGCTCCACGACTTCCATGCATAGTGATTTTCTCGCCGGGAAAAAAACAGAGTTGGAAACATTGACAGGATATGTAATTCGTCAAGCGGAGAAGCTCGGCGTTGATGTCCCTACTTATCGATTTATGTATAACGGATTGTCTTTTTATCCCTATCCGAAGAAAACAGAAATATCATAATTATGCAAGATATAATAAACGGGCGTTGTGGTTGGTGCGGAACTGACGAGTTGTATATGAGATACCATGATCAAGAGTGGGGAAAGTTGGTGACTGACGATAAAACACTGTTCGAGTTTCTTGTGCTGGAAAGTTCTCAAGCCGGGTTAAGTTGGATAACTATCCTTAGGAAGCGTGAGGGATATCGCAAGGCATTTTGTGATTTTGATATCGAAAGAGTGGCGCAAATGACCGATGAAGATGTTGAACGGTTGATGCAGTTTGAGGGAATTGTGAAAAACCGTCAGAAAATTAAATCGACAATCACAAACGCAAGGCAGTTTCTCTCCATACAGAAAGAGTTCGGTAGCTTTTATAATTACACTCTATCATTCTTTCCTAACCAAAAACCGATTATCAACACCTTTCAGTCATTGAGTGAGATTCCGGTATCATCTCCCGAATCCGAAGCCATGAGCAAGGATATGAAGAAACGAGGATTCAAATTCTTCGGAGCCACAATTTGTTACGCCCACCTACAGGCTTCGGGATTTATCAACGATCATCTGGTGGACTGCGTTTGCCGAAAAAGATAATAAAAAAGGCGGAAACAGCATGTTCCCGCCTTCATTATTATTTTAGTGAGTGATCTTATTGACCGATATAAGTCTCCATGAACTTAGCGCCCGGAGCCGGAGAGATGGTTATTACCTCCGTATCCGCAGGGATCAAGACAGTTTGACCTTGGTGAACAAAGATCTCGTTTCCTTTATTATCACGGATGGAAGCCTTGCCTGCCATGCAGATGTAAACCACGAAAGAATCCAGATCCGAGAAATTACGAACCATAATCGTATCCAGATCCAAAAGATTCGTGGTGAAATATTTGCAATCCGCCAACTCTACCGTGGCATTCGTATGACCTTTGTAGTGAGTACGGTAATCCGGATACAACGTATAATCGATAGCGTCTTTCGCCAATTCCGTATGCAGCTCACGGCCATTACCGTTCACATCTTTACGGTTGTAATCGTAAATACGATACGTGATATTACTGGTCTGCTGGATCTCGGCGATAAAACAACCCGCTCCGATCGCATGCACACGTCCCGCCGGCAAGAAAAATACATCACCTTCATTTACGTCGTAACGTTGAAGCACATCCATGATCGTATTGTTCTCCACCCGTTTCACGTATTCCTCTGCGTCGATTTGCTCAGAGAAACCGGAATACAAGCCAGCGCCTTTCTCTGCCTTGATCACATACCACATCTCCGTCTTACCGAAAGAGTTGTGGCGCTTTTTCGCCAGCTCATCGTCCGGGTGAACTTGAATAGATAAATTATCACGGGCATCGATAAACTTGATTAGCAACGGGAAAGTCGTCCCGAATCTCTCCATCACCTTCTCTCCCAGCAATTCCTTGCCATAAGAGCGGATCAACTCATCCAAAGACTTACCTTCCAACTCGCCATTATCGACGATTGAATAATTTCCCTCAACATGAGAAAGCTCCCAGCTCTCGCCTACACCATTCTCAACCGGAGTAATACCCTTAAACGGGCAGATATCTGAACCGCCCCAAATCACCTTCTTGAGGATCGGCTTAAATGTAAATGGATATAACATAACGTGTTTTGTGTATAGAGTTTTACTTTTTGACCTTCACTTTCCTTAATACGACGGCGCTACGTGCCGGGATATAAAGTTTCAGCCATTCTTTCTTTTCTTTCTTATATAACGGATCAAATTGCGTGAAATGCCTTATGGTATCATCAGCCAAGCCAAACCCCCCGAAACGGGTAGCGTCGGTGTTCAATACGACCTCATATTCTCCCTTCGGAACCAAGAAACCGTAATCCGTGAACGATTTCGTCGGGCTAAAGTTGAACACAAAAACCAAGTCTTTACGCATATAAGCCAATATCTGATCGCCATCATTATCCCAAACCTTCTGGATAGGGGTATCTTGGAAATTCTTCACATCCCCGATCAATTCCAACATCTCACGGTCGAAATCGCCCAAGAAATGGTACTTCAAATCCAAGTTGTCCACCAAATCCCATTGGCGGCGAGCGTATTTATAAGACCATCCATTGCCCTCCCTCGGGAAGTCGATCCATTCCGGATGCCCGAACTCATTTCCCATAAAGTTCAGATAACCGCCATTAATAGTAGAAGCCGTAACCAAACGGATCATCTTATGCAAGGCGATACCTCTATCTACCATGAAATTATGGTCATCTTTTTGCATATGCCAATACATATCGGCGTCGATCAAGCGGAAGATGATCGTCTTATCACCCACCAAGGCTTGATCGTGGCTCTCGGCATAACTGATCGTCTTCTCATCGGCACGACGGTTCGTCGTCTCCCACCAGATCGAAGACGGATGCCAATCCTCATCTTTCTTTTCCTTGATCGTCTTGATCCAATAGTCCGGGATGTTCATAGCCATGCGATAATCAAAGCCATAACCACCATCCTCTATCTTAGCCGCCAAACCCGGCATGCCACTCACCTCCTCGGCGATCGTTATAGCGCCCGGATTCACCTCATGGATCAATTTATTGGCCAAGGTTAGATAAGCGATAGCGTCGCCATCTTGGTGGCCATTAAAATAATCGCCGTAATTACAGAAAGCCTCGCCCAAGCCATGGCTGTAGTAAAGCATGGAGGTCACGCCGTCGAAACGGAAACCATCGAACTTATACTCCTCCAGCCAGAACTTACAATTCGACAATAAGAAATGAAGCACCTCGTTCTTTCCATAATTGAAGCACAGGGAATCCCATGCCGGATGCTCACGGCGTTCGCCACTCAGGAAATATTGGTCATACGAACCGTCAAAGCGGCCTAATCCCTCCACCTCGTTCTTTACGGCGTGGCTATGTACGATGTCCATGATCACGGCGAGACCCATCCCGTGCGCCTCATCGATCAGTTGTTTCAACTCGTCCGGCGTACCGAAACGGGAAGAGGCGGCGAAGAAGCTACTTACGTGATAGCCGAACGATCCATAATAAGGATGTTCTTGTATAGCCATGATCTGAATGGCGTTATAACCATCCTTCGCTACACGAGGCAATATATTTTGACGGAATTCATTATACGTCCCCACCTTCTCCTCGTTGGTGCTCATACCGATATGGCACTCGTAGATCAAAAGGGGAGACTTCTTAGGTTTGAATCGTTTATTCTTGAATTTATAAGGTTTCTCCGGGTTCCATACTTGAGCGCTGAATATCTTAGATTGCTCATCTTGCACCACCCGGCGAGTCCATGCGGGAATACGTTCTCCGCTACCGCCGTCCCACTCGACCAGCAACTTAAACAAGTCCTCATGATACATCTGCGCATCGGTCAAAGCGATCTCCCATACGCCATTCGCCTTACGTTTAAGCTTGTATTTATTATCTTTCTGCCATCCGTTGAATGTTCCAATCAAATAAATAGCGGTAGCATTCGGCGCCCATTCACGGAACACCCAGCCTTTCGTGGTTTTGTGTAACCCAAAATAAAGATATCCGGAAGCCATCTCGGATAAGGTTAGTTTACCATTATTCGTCAGGCTCTTTTCTTTATCAATCACGTATTGATACCGGCCTTCTATAGCCGCCTCATAAGGGGCCAGCCACGGGTCATTTTTTATCAGATTTAGAGACTCCATGATTTATTATAATTTGGTTCTCGGCAAAGATAAAAGAAAAAAACATACCCATTGATAATATTAGGATATTTCTTATATTCGCGGTAAACCGTACAAAGATGAGCAAAGGAACAAAAAGTATAGCCTTTTACCTAATGATGATCCTCATTTTCGGTTCGCTGATGTACTTTATCGCCAAAGAAGGGGAAAGTCAGCAACTGGAAAATTCGATTGCGTCCATCCAAAACGCACCTAGTAATTTAGAAGAGGGATTTACCATATTTACTCAATTATTAGTACATAATATCGAGTCTTCCATAGGAATTCTGCTTTTACAAATCATCACGATATTGCTTACGTGCCGTTTGTTCGGTTGGTTATTCCAGAAGATCGGGCAACCCACCGTCATCGGCGAGATCATTGCCGGAATCGTGCTAGGGCCGTCCGTATTAGGCAATTTATTCCCGGAGGCTTCCGCCTTCCTTTTCCCTGTGGAATCGTTGGTGAATATAAATATGCTGAGTCAATTCGGACTTATACTCTTTATGTTCGCTATCGGGATGGAACTTAATATCTCCGAGGTAAGGAAAAAGCTGAAAGAGACGATCTTAATCAGTCATACCAGTACGATCGTCCCCTTCTTTTTCGGTATGCTGACCGCCTATTTCGTGTACGACAAATATGCGGATAAGAGTACGCCTTTCCTCTCTTTCGCCTTGTTTATAGGTATCGCCATGAGTATTACCGCCTTTCCCGTATTGGCACGTATTATCCAAGAGAAAGGACTTACCAAGACACATTTGGGTACCATCTCGTTGGCAAGCGCGGCGAATGGGGATATCACCGCATGGTGCTTGCTAGCGGTTGTCATAGCGATCGCACAAGCGGGTTCGATGCTAAGTGCCGTTTACAACATCTTATTCTCGGTCCTTTACATAATGTTTATGTTTTTGGCGGTGCGGCCATTCCTGCGGATGATCGGACATATTTACCACAACAAGGAGGTAATCGACAAGGGGCTGGTCGCTTTCATCTTCTTGCTATTGATCACCTCGGCTTATCTGACTGAGATATTGGGATTGCATGCCTTGTTCGGCGCTTTTATCGCAGGGGTGGTGATGCCGGGAAATGTCAAATTCCGCAAGATCATGACCGAGAAAGTAGAGGATGTATCCCTTGCGCTATTTCTTCCCTTATTCTTCGTATCCACCGGATTACGTACGGAAATAGGTCTTCTAAACAAGCCTGAGTTATGGTGGCTATGCCTTATCTTCATAGTCGTGGCCATCGCGGGAAAGTTTGGGGGAGCGATGTTCTCCGCCCGATTCGTGGGTGAGAGCTGGAAGGATAGCCTATACATAGGGGCACTCATGAACACCCGCGGGTTGATGGAGCTGGTCGTATTGACGATCGGGTACGAGATGGGGATATTGACACCTTCCGTATTCGTGATCTTAGTGCTAATGACGCTGGTCACCACCTTTATGACAACACCGTTGGTCTCATTCATCAAATTCTGTTACCGGACGCATGACAAGCTGATGGAGCAAAAAGAGAGAATGCCATTGGAGGGGATATTCAAGGTACTGTTGTCCTTCGGACGAGCCGGAAATGGACAGATCATGCTGGACGTAGCCTACCAGATGTTCGCCCAAGGCAAAAACAAACTGGAGCTGACGGCACTGCATTTGACGGTTGGCTCGGATGTAAACCCGCTACACACGGATAATTTCGAGGAAGTCAGCTTCGGCCCGATCCTTTACGGGGCCAAGAAGCTGGGCATTCAGATACAGACCCGCTACGAGGTATCGAACAACGCCGGAGTGGATATTTGTAGCATCGTAAACAATGAGGGGTACGATTTCCTTCTGGTCGGTTCCGGGATATCGATGAGCAACACACCGGACGATATAGCGGCAAGCCATTATCGGGCCTCGTTCTACAACCGTTATTTCAAACGCTTCAAGGCTCCGGAATCCTGGTTTTATCCGGGTGCCTTATTGAAAGACAAGACGAAGATGTTTATCGAGCAAAGCAATTGCCCGGTAGGTGTATTCGTGAACCGGAATTTCGTCAAGGCATCGAACGTAATCGTGGTCATCGACTCCGAGGAGGATTTATTCCTGTTGGGATACGCCCAGACCTTATTGAAGTCTACACACGGCTCGGCCAGCGTACTTGATAAATCCAGCAGCACGACCCCGGGGAACGAGGTGATCAAGGAAGGAATCCTGCGATTCACGGAAGACGTGAAGCAGACCACGCTTCTACGAGAGAAAGACCTTACGCCCCAGTCTTTCAACGGCTTCAACTTCATGCTGATCAGTTATAAGACATGGAACGATGTCTCCGAGCACCGGAAAGAAGCCTTGCAGAAGATGCCTTCTACGTTGATATTAAGTAAATAATCCGTTATAAACCATATAAACCCGTCTTTATGAGAATCTGTCTTTTCTTCTTGATCACCGTTTTCCTCATGGCCTGCTCCTCTACGGGGAACCAGCGGCAGGAACCGGAAAACCAGACCTTGGAAACGATACTCAATCGCAAAAGCGTACGTAAGTATAAGGATCGCCCGGTAGAAAAGGAAAAGATAGACAAACTGATACGAGCCGGAATGGCCGCCCCTTCCTCCCGTGACAGGCGACCCTGGGAATTCATTATCGTAACCGACCGGAAAGCCTTGGATACGATGGCCGAAGGCCTTCCCTTCGCCCGGATGCTGAAAGAGACAAGGCAAGCGATCGTCGTTTGCGGCGATACGATCAAATCCTCCAACGCTTGGTTTCTGGATTGTTCCGCCGCCTCGCAAAACCTGTTACTTGCCGCCGAATCCATGGGATTGGGAGCTGTATGGACGGCTGTTTACCCCTATCCGGACCGGATTGAGATCGTCCGGAAAGAGCTTCGGCTACCGGATCATATCATGCCGTTGAACGTCATACCTGTGGGATACCCCATGCAGAAAGAGACTCCCAAAAACAAATACAACGTCCAACAGATCCATCACAATGGCTGGTAAAGCTATATGACTTCCAGATAACTCCGTCCGTTTCCCGCCCGGTTCACCCGGATCTGCACGGGAATACGTTCCGTCATTTCCTGTACGTGCGAGATAACGCAGATCTTGCGCCCTTGCGTACGCAGGCTCTCCAAGGCATCCATAGCGAGCCGCAACGTCTCCGCATCCAAAGAGCCGAAGCCCTCATCGATAAACAGGCTCTCTACCTTCATCCGGTTCGAGGAGAGAGAGGACAAGCCTAGCGCCAAGGCCAGCGAGACCAAGAAAGATTCCCCTCCGGAAAGGCTATGCACGGTACGGATCTCGTCGCACATATCTTGGTCGATCACCTGCAAAGCCAAGGTATCCGGCACACGCTCCAACCGGTAACGCTGGGATAGTTGCCGCAATTGCACATTCGCGTAACTCAACAAGACATCCAAGGTGTAGCCTTGGGCGATCCTACGGAACTTGGCGCCATCCGCCGAGCCTGCCAATTCATTCAGCTTCGCCCAACGCTCGCTCATCGCCCTCCGCTCCGAGAGCTCTTGCTGGAAGCCGGCTATCTTCCGCTTATTCTCCTCGTGCGTACGCAGACGGAAACTACATTCAGACTTTTGGGCCGTCATTTCCGACAGGGATTCCTCCAGCGTCTTGCCTTCGTAGGTCTCTTGGTAGGCGGCCAACCAGTTATCCAGTTCTTGCCGGCGTGCGGAAAGAAGGCCGGAAGTCTCCACCAGATCCTTCTTGATCTGTTCCGTAATCCCCCGGTATTGCTCCACCTCGCCGGCGTGCTTCGTCGTACTCTCTTGCAGCTCCTTCAAATGGCTCTTCAAGGCTTCCACCCGTTCGTGGAAGGTACGTTCCACCTGGTCGGCGGGCTGGCCTCCCAGCAGGAGATTCCGTTCCGAGCGCAAACGGGTATAGGATTGATTCTTCTCGTCGTAGGCTTTCGCGGCGTCCTCGTACTGCTTGCGCAAGGGAGGGAGGAAAGCCTCGTACGACTCCCGTTCCGCTTTATAGGCGCTCCGCTCCCGTTCCAATTCCCGCAAGCGTTCCCCGTTGGCTTGCCACTGCCGGGCGAAATCCGTCAAGGTCTCCCGGAAGCTTTCCGGCTCCTTGTTCCAGCCCGTCTGCCATGCGTCGTTCCCGAACAGGGCGTTGGCGGCGGATAGGGATTGGGACAGCTTCTCCTGCTGCTCCCGCTTATCCAATTCTTCCCGGTCGATTTGCTCGGACAGGGATTGTAGCTGATTCCTTAATTCCGTCCGTGCGTTCTCGTCCGCGGCGAGTTGTTTATGCAGCTCCAGTTCTTTCTGTTGCAGGGCGGCGAGTTGTTTCCCGCAGGCCTCCTGCCGTTCTTTCCGGTCGAGAAGCCGCTTGAGGCGCAGGGTAGCTTCCGAGATGTGATCCGCCAAGGCCAACAGACGCTCATGCGCCTCGTGAGAGGCGAAAGGATGCTCAAGGCTTCCGCAGACCGGACAAGGCGTTCCGGCGGTCAGTTTGTCCCGCAGGCTTTTGATATCGCCAGTCGTCACGAACTGGGCTTGCTCCAGCAATAAACGCTCCCGTTCCGTACGGCAGGTCTCGATCGACCAGTCCAAAGCCTCCGGTTCCAATTCCTTGAGGGCAAGCGATACGGACTTCCGCTCTTCCTCGATCTTTACCTGTTCCTTGGCGTGTGCCTCCGCTTCCCGCCGCAAGGATTGCCTCCGAACCTCCAACCGCTGGATTTTCTGCCGGATGGCTAGCAAGGCCTTGTCCGACCGCTCGACCGCCCGGCGAGCCGTGAGGCAGGTATTCAGATGGATCAATAAGGCCGACAGTTGCTCGGCGATCCCCTCCTTGCTCCGGTAACGTTCACGCCACGCCGTCTGCTTGTCCCATTCCTCCGAGGCTTTCTTCTGCCGCTCTTCCACCTTCCTGAGTTTCTCTTCCGCCTCCTGCTTCCGCCGGGAGAAGTCTTTCATCCGTTCATCGGCCTCGGAGCGGGCTTTCAAGGCCGATTCCAGTTGCACGTCCAGTTTCCGGGCCTGTTGCAATTCCAGTCGCAAACTCTTTGATTCCTCATCCGTCCTCGCCAATCGCACCTCTCCTTGCTCATACTCCTTCCTTGAGGTTTCCAGCGATGCCAACGCCCGTTCCAAGAAACGGGCGTTCTCCTCCCGCTGTTTTTCCTTCGAGGCGATCTGGACCTCGGCCGCTTTCACGGCCTCCCGCAGGCTTTGCCGCTCGACCTTCGCCTTCTCCAGACGGGCCAGCTCCACCTCCAAGGCCGAAAGGCGGGTTTGGGAGGCTTCCACCTCCTCCTCCGATAGAAGCTCTATGCCTTGTACGCGGGCGTATAGCTGCTCGTAGGCCTCCTTCGCCTCGGTGTTCTTGGCGAAGATCCGGCGGGAGATCTCCGAGTATTGCTCCGTACCCGTCAGTTTCTCCAGCAAGGAGGCCTTCTCGCCCTGCTCCGCTTTCAGGAAGGTAGAGAAATCGTTCTGAGCCAAGAGCACCGAGCGGGTGAACTGATCGAAAGTCAGGCCGATCAGCTCGATGATACGGGCTTGCAGGTCCTTGTTGGTTCCCGGCTCCTCTTTCCCGGCATCTATATTATATAATGTAAGGCGGGCGGCCTGCAAACGTCCGCTCTCCTTCTCCCGGGCCCGGGATACGGACCAGCGGGCGCGATACCGACACCCGTTCAGCGCCACGAAATCCACCTCGGCGTAGCCCGAGGCCGTCCCGCGGCGCAAGAGGAAGCGGGGGTCGCTTTGCGGCAACACCTCCTCTTGCACGTCCCTCAGCCGCACGTTATTCTCCCTCGCCAGCTCCGTTCGCGGCGTACGGGAGAAAAGGGCGAGGCACATGGCATCCAGCAACGTGGATTTTCCCGCCCCCGTAGGCCCGGATATAGCGAAGATACCCGCCGAAGCCAAAGGCTCTTCCGTAAAATCAATGGAAAACTCTCCTTCCAGCGACGCCAGATTGCGTCCTCTGATCGCCTGCACTCTCATAAAGCAACCTCCCTCATCACCTCATTAAACAATGTCTCTATCTCCTCGGGCAACTCGCCTCCGTATCTCGCGGCAAACGTATGCCTCAGCATATCCAGCGGGGCTATCTTTTGCAAATCGTTATACGATAAGGCCCTCTCCTCCGCCTCCCCTTCCCGCCGGGGATACGAAGGAACGATGGAGGTGAGGCGGACCGCCTTCCCGACCAACGCCTCCTCTACCCTATGGCGGAACGTAGGGTCCGGCTCCGTCAGCAGGACCCGTATCTCCAAATAAGGCCAGCGGCTCTCGTCCTCCCTGCCCTCCTCCGGCTCCGGAAGCCCGGAGAGGCATCGCAAGACCTCCTCCGGTGATAACGGGCTGTCCGGTATACGCATCAAGTCCGCGACTCTTGGTATCTCGATCGCCTCGATACCAGCGACCTTCCCCTCCTCGACCGCTACAGCTATCACTTGATGCCGGTAATTCTTCTCCGAGAACGACATGGGAAGCGGGCTTCCGGCGTAACGTACCGCCTCGCGCCCGCCAATCCGTTGCGCTTTATGGATATGCCCCAGCGCCGTATAAGCAATCCCGGCGTCGAAGGTATCCGCGGATACGGACTCCAGACCTCCCATGATCGCACGCTCGCTCCGGTCGTCCTCCGATAGTTCGGCTCCGGTAGCGTGGAGGTGTCCCAAGGCTACGATCGCCTCGCCGGGATTCCTCTGGGCATCGGCATAGGCGTAGAGCCGCCGGTACATCCGGCCGATGCCCGCCACATACGAGTCGGGCTCTCCCTCGGACGCCGCCGGGTAATCCCCTTGGCGGAGGAAAGGCACTGCTAGACAAAGCGCCTCCCGTTCTCCCGCCCGGTTCCTCAAGGGGACAACGAGCGATCCGAGATCGATCTCCCCGGAATCCGTCCTCCCCACGATACCTACAATCGAGGTATTCAATTCCTCCAGCAAGGGATTCGGGGCTTCCAGACGGATCGCAGAGTCGTGATTGCCGGCGATGATCACGATCTGCAAGCCCGGGTTCAGGCGGTTCGCCTCCCGCAGGAAACGATAGAAACGGCGTTGCGCCCCCGCAGAAGGGTTCGTCACGTCGAACACGTCGCCGGCGATCAACAGGACATCCGTCTGCCGCTCCACCAAAAGATTTGTCAGAAAACCGAGGAAAGCCTCGTGCTCCGCCTCCCGGTCGTAGCCGAAAAAGGTCTGGCCCAGATGCCAGTCGGCCGTATGGATAAGTCTCAATGCCATTTATCTTCTTCTATTTTGATCTGGCAAATGTACTTCTTTCCCATCAGATATCAGATTTTGGTAGAATGAAAAAAACAAATGATCAAACGCATCCCCCCTTATATACCGGCAGCACGACCGAGAAGCGGCTTCCTTCTCCCCTTCCACGATTATTTATCTACCCGGCATCTTCCTTACTCGTATCCGTACGGCTACATTCTTGTATCTACGTATCTGCATCCGTGTATCCGTACGGATACGAAGATGCAGATACGTAGATACAAGGACGCGGATACGTAAGTGCAAGAGCGTAACCGTACGGGTACCCGCTTGTATCCGAGCAACAAAAAGCCGGTATCTGGGCGGGTACACGTGAGTACCTGCCCGGATACCGGCCCGCGGCTATCATCCTAGCCTATATCTCGTCCGGAGATTCCGAGTCGGAGCCGCCGGAGCCACCCGGTCGTCCTTCCGCCAGCTTGTCCACCCAAGCGAAAGTAGCCTTCTGAAGATCCGTCTTGAAAGCCTCGTCAGGCTGGAAGTTAAGGTTCACACTTTTGATATTCTTGGCGTTGACCTCCTCCTTGGTAGGTACCCCCAAACTGGAAAGCGTAACGCTGAAACTACCCCAGTTACCCAGTTTCACGCTCTCTCCTCCCAGCAGCCTGCGAAGCAAGATCTTACGAAGCTGGCGGATGGCCATCATCGCCTCGGAAGGGTTCAACGTAGTCTCGTCGGCGAGTTCCATCGCTACCTCGGTCTCGTCCGCTTGGGCGGTAGTTACTTGAGTTACATACCATTTCTTAGGCGCTTCCTTGTCCAAAGGGTTTATTCGTTGCACGGGTTTTACTAGTATTGCCATGATAAATAGATTTATAGGTCTCTCTTGGATGGAGGCCCTGATTATTAAATCTTCAAATATAACAATAGAGTTCCACTCTCACAAGTTAAAACCGGATTACTATTCGCACTTTCTTGAAAAAACTATTTGTAAGCAAAACCTAGTAAACTCATAATAATTTGTTACTTTTGCGGTGGTTTTAAATAGGAACAACATAATTAATAAACATACCTATGGCAAAGATTACAAAAGAGGAGGCCCTTCGGTACCATGCCGAGGGCAAACCGGGTAAGATCGAGGTTATCCCGACAAAGCCTCATAGCACGCAAACGGATTTATCCCTGGCTTATTCGCCGGGCGTAGCCGAGCCGTGTCTGGAGATCGAGAAGAATCCGCTGGACGCGTACGAATATACGGCGAAAGGTAATTTGGTAGCCGTAATCTCCAACGGTACCGCCGTACTCGGGCTGGGCGATATAGGCCCCTTGGCCGGTAAGCCGGTGATGGAAGGCAAGGGATTGCTATTCAAGATATTCGCAGGCATCGACGTATTCGATATCGAAGTGAACGAGAAAGATCCGGAGAAGTTTATCCAGACCGTGAAGGCGATCTCGCCCACGTTCGGAGGAATCAACTTGGAGGATATCAAGGCACCGGAGTGTTTCGAGATCGAGACTCGCTTGAAGAACGAGCTGGATATCCCCGTCATGCACGACGACCAGCATGGTACGGCAATCATCTCCGGCGCCGGGCTGATCAACGCCTTGGAGATCGCCGGCAAGAAGATCGAGGACGTGAAGATCGTGGTGAACGGCGCCGGAGCCGCCTCTATCTCATGTACGAAACTGTACGTGATGCTGGGAGCGCGCAAGGAGAATATCGTCATGTGCGACAGCAAGGGCGTCATCTCTACCAGCCGCCCGGACTTGAACGCCGCCAAGCGGGAGTTCGCTACCGACCGTCCGATCAAGACCTTGCAGGAGGCCGTGGTGGGAGCCGACGTATTCTTGGGCCTCTCCGTGGCGAACGTATTGACCAAGGAGATGGTACGTAGCATGAACGCCGACCCGATCGTATTCGCCTTGGCGAACCCGAACCCGGAGATCTCCTACGCCGATGCGATGGCCTCGCGGGACGATATCATCTTCGCTACCGGACGTTCCGACTATCCGAACCAGATCAACAACGTGCTGGGATTCCCTTATATCTTCCGCGGCGCCTTGGATACGCACGCCAAGGCGATCAACGAGGAGATGAAGCGGGCCGCCGTCTACGCCATCGCCGACCTTGCCAAGGAGCCTGTCCCCGACGTGGTGAACGCCGCCTATAAGCTGAAACGAACCACTTTCGGACGCGACTATATCCTTCCGAAAGCGCTCGATCCCCGCTTGCTGACCCGTGTATCTTGCGCCGTGGCGAAAGCCGCTATCGACTCGGGCGTGTCTCGCAAGACGATCACCGACTGGGAGGGCTACGCCAACCATTTGCGTGAGATGATGGGGTACGATAATAAACTCTTGCGCTCGTTCACCGATATGGCGAAAGCGAACCCGAAACGGGTGGTATTCGCGGAGGCGAACCACGTGAATATGCTGAAAGCCGCCGCCGAGGCGAAAGCGGAAGGTATCTGTTTCCCGATCTTGCTGGGTAACGAGGAGCGTCTGGCCAAGATCGCCGCCGAGGAGAATATCAGTCTGGACGGTATCGAGATCGTCAACCTCCGCCACGACCGTGAGACGGAACGCCGCCACCGCTACGCCCGTATCCTTACCGACAAGAAGGCGCGCGAGGGCGTGACCTACTCGGAGGCTTGCGAGAAGATGGTAGACCGTAACGCCTTTGGTATGATGATGGTGGCTACCGGCGACGCCGACGCTTTCGTGACGGGTGTATACAGCCGCTACTCGGAGGTTACCAAGATGGCGGAGCAGATCATCGGCATCCGCCCGAGCTACAAACATTTCGGCGCCTTGAACATCCTGACGTGCAAGAAGGGTACGTTCTTTATGGCCGATACGTTGATCAACCGTCATCCGTCGGCCGAGGTATTGATCGATATCGCCCGCCTGACGCACGACGCCGTGAAGTTCTTCGCTCACGAGCCGGTGATGGCGATGTTGTCTTACTCGAACTTCGGTTCCGACAAGCAGGGTAGCCCGCTGAAGGTGCACGAGGCGATCGACTTCTTGCATAAGACATACCCGGACATGGTGGTAGACGGAGAGATGCAAGTAAACTTCGCCCTCGACAAGAAGCTGCGCGACGATATGTACCCGTTCAACAAGCTGAAAGGGCAAGACGTGAATACCTTGATCTTCCCGAACCTAAGCTCCGCCAACAGCGCGTACAAGCTATTGGATACGCTAGGTATCACCGAGACGATCGGCCCGATCCAGATGGGATTGAACAAACCGATCCACTTCACCGACGTAGAAAGCTCTACCCGCGATATCGTGAACCTGACTACCGTAGCTGTCGTAGACGCTATCGTTCAGGAGCAGATCGAGAAAGAAAATAGATAAGTTTTGACGCAGATGACACGGATAACACGGATAAGAATAAAATAAATCCGTGTCATCTGCGTCATCTGCGTCTAAAAGATAGACCACCAAGAGTTTTGACACAGGGTCATGTCAATTTAGATAGCTTTCGATATTCGCTATTACCTTTTGCGACAATCGCTCCATACATTGCTCCGAGTGGCCGGAGACTTTCGGGGTATATATGACATTATCGAATTGCGTCAAGGTATCCGCGTAGTTCCCGATACCCACCTCATCGCATAAGAAGAAATTCCGCTTATGGGCGCTAAGCCAACGTTGTAAATCCGGGACACGGAAAGTAGGCCCTACCGACGTATTGATCAATATCTTCAGATTACCGAACAAACGAAACTCACCCGCCCCCAGAAGAATCGTATTACGAGGCAAGCAAGTACATAAAATATCCACCTCCGGCAGCAACTCCCGCAAAGGCAGGTAAGCGATACCGGCGGCCTCGGCATCCGGCTTACGGGTACGGCTGAAATAATAAACCTCAGCCCCCAAGAAACGAAGAGCGTCAGCGATCATTCTCCCGGTGCGACCCAATCCCACGATGCCTACTTTTTGCCCGCCCAGCTCATACGCCTTATGTCTCCACTGTTTCCCGCCAAAACCATGCAACAAACGGACCAGCTCGCTAATGACATACTCCACGACTCCCTCATCGCCATAGTCGCGGATACCCAAGACCGTTATCCCCCGCTCACGTGCAGCGGCTATATCCACATTCGCGCTAGACTCGCTATAGAGGGTACAGCACATCCCGATGTATTTGATATTCGGGCAAGCCTCGATCACGTTCCTCCGGATCTGTGTATTATAAGAGACGAGTACGCAATCTGCGTCCCCGATCCGGTTCACAATCTCCTCATCCGTTTCCGGAATGCCGGTATAAAAAACAACCTCTTTTCCAAGCTCCTTCAAACGCTCCACTCCCCATGTATTCAATCCGGTAGAATCTACCACTACAATTTTCTCAAACATATCTTACTTTATTAACTACCATCTTCAATTAATTATCCCTCTCACAAAGCTATAAATAAAATAGCCGCAAAGAGCGACTTTCAGCACGACACTCAATAAAAAACCCGCGAACGCCCCGAAACCAGCCTTCAACGCATCTCCGGACGCCTTGCCTCCCAAAAGTTCCCCAACGAAAGCCCCCACGAAAGGACCCAGCAAGATTCCCCAAGGCGGAAACACGAATATGCCGGCCACGGTTCCCACGGCACATCCCCAATTTCCCCACTTGGACCCTCCGCTATACTTAGTCCCCAGCATGGGCGTAACATAGTCCATCGCCAGTGCCAACACGACCAGCAATCCCCACACGACCAACTCCGTAACCGTAAATTCCGCATAACCCGTAAAATGCAGCAGCCACAAAGCCAAATACGCCACCGGCGGCCCCGGCAAGACCGGCAAAAAACACCCCGCCAATCCCACCAACAAACAGATAACGCCTAGTATAACCAATAAGATATCCATACATTTCAGTTTTTAGGATATATAAATAGACAAAGATACAAACATTTCCCACCCTTAACTGTTTTGCTAAAAGCTAAATCTAAACATATATATTTATGCACAAACATTTACGCCTGACATGTTATGCTTTGTTGTGCTTGCTGGTACCGATCGGGGTAATGGCGCAGACAGAGCATACGTATTTAGACCGTGCCCTACCCGGGTCATGGTCTGAGGAAGGAAGTGATTTCCAGCAGACACTTCCCGTAGAAGATAATTGGTGGAGGAATTTTAAGGACCCGTTGCTGGACTCGCTGATAGAAGTAGCCGTGAAACAAAACTATTCCGTGCAAATGGCGATGGACAGGATCGCCATGGCAAAAGCCAACCTGCGGTCGGCACAAGGAAGCTACTCGCCCACCCTAGGGCTTTCCGCCGGATGGACACGGCAACAAAGTAGCGGCAATATCAATCAGGTACCCAAGGCGATCACCCAATATTCCAGCGCTACCGTAGATATGAACTGGGAGGTGGACGTATTCGGGAGTATCCGGAACCGGGTGAAAGCGGAGAAAGAGAATTTCGCCGCCTCGAAAGAGGAATACAACGCCGCCATGGTCTCCCTTTGCGCTCAAGTAGCCTCCTCCTACATCAATATGAGGGAACTGCAACAAGAGGTAAAGGTAGCGCAACAGAACTGCCGCTCCCAACAGACGGTCGTACAGATCACCCAGAAACGGTATGAGACCGGGCTAGTCTCCAAACTGGACGTAGCGCAGGCGCAATCCGTATACTACAGCACGAAAGCCTCCCTACCGATGCTGGAGGCCGGTATCATCCAATACGCGAACTCCTTGGCGATCTTGCTAGGCCTGTACCCTTCCGATCTACAAAAGATCATGGAGACAGACGCTTCCTTGCCGGAATATATCGAGCCGGTCGGTGTAGGGCTACCGGCAAACCTGTTGCTACGCCGTCCGGATGTACGTGCGGCAGAACGGCAGGTCAATGCGCTTGCCGCCTCGCTCGGGGCCTCTAAGTCCGATTGGTGGCCGAAAGTATTCGTGAAAGGCTCGGTCGGTTTCGCCTCCCACGACTTCGACAAGCTGGCGAATCATAATAGCTTGACCTATGAGATCGCCCCTACCCTTACGTGGAACTTCTTCCAAGGCACCCAGAAGATACAGGCTACCCGGTTGGCGAAAGCCCAGTTGGACGAGTCGATCCGGCAATTCAACCAGACCGTGCTTACCTCCGTACAGGAAGTGGATAACGCCATGAGCTCGTACAAGAACTCGATCAAGCAGATCGTAGCCCTCCGGGAAGTGGTAAACCAAGGAAAACAGACCTTGGATCTTTCCCTTGACCTCTATAAGCAGGGCCTTACGCCTTTCCAAAACGTACTGGACGCGCAACGCTCCCTCCTCACCTACCAGAACCAATTGACACAGGCTCAAGGTAGCTCACTACTGAACTTGATACAGCTTTATCAGTCATTGGGCGGAGGATGGAATCCTATGTAGGCCGTTCGATCCGATCGAACAAAAGCCCACTCAAACAATTAATATAAATAATCATTAAAGACAAAAGATATGAAGACATTTGTTTACATAGGGATTATCGGAGCCTCCGCCTTATTACTGGCGTCTTGCAAGGGGAAAAGCAAGCCGATGGAAACGCCCGTGCTCTCCATAAGCGTATCCACGCCGATCGTGAGGGACATTACCTTGACGAAAGAATACCCCGGATACCTTAGTTCACAACTGAAAGTAGACTTGGTAGCCCGTGTCAACGGATACTTGCGTACCTCTTACCTCAAGGCCGGAAGCCGGGTGAAGAAGGGCGATCTTATCTTCGTGATCGAACCGGACACCTATCAAGATAACGTCACCCAAGCCGAGGCTTCCGTAAAGACCTCCAAAGCCCAGCTGGAATATGCACGCAGTAACTACGAGCGTATGAAGGAGGCGGCTAAGAGCGGCGCCGTAAGCCAGATACAAGTGATCCAAGCGGAGGCTACCGTATCGGAGTCTGAGGCTGCCGTGAAGAATGCCGAGGCGGAGTTGAATACCGCACGGACCAACTTGAGCTATTGCTATATCCGTGCGCCTTTCGACGGTGCGGTTACCCGGGCCAGCTACGATATAGGTAATTACATCAACGGAGCCGTCCAGCCGGTTACCTTGGCCACCTTATACAAGGACGACTTGATGTTCGCCAATTTCAATATCGAGGATAACCAGTTCATGAAGATGATGCTGGAAGCCGCCCGCAACGATAGCACCGTGAAGCTTCCGACCGAGATCCTCGTCAGCATAGGCAAGGATGGCGGCAATGCATATACGGGCCGGCTGGATTATCTATCCCCAAATATCGACCTATCGACCGGTACCCTGAACGTACGTGCCAATCTGGATAACCCGAAGCATGTATTGAAGAGTGGCTTATATGTCACCATCACCCTGCCGTATGCCGAGCAGCCGAATGCGGTCTTGGTTCGCGACGCCTCGATCGGTACCGACCAATTAGGGAAGTACCTTTATATCGTGAACGACTCCAATGTCGTACGATACCGTCCTATCGAGGTGGGCCAATTGGTAGACGATACGCTTCGCCAAGTGACCGCCGGTATCAGCCCCAAAGACTCCTATGTCACCTCCGCCCTGCTTAAGGTACGAGATGGCATGACTATCAAACCTATAAAATAAGCAAGCTATGGTAAAGTTCTTTATTAACAGACCGATATTCGCCACCGTACTTGCTCTGATCATCGTCGTGGCGGGTTTGGTCACCCTCAATATATTACCGATCGCCCAGTATCCGGAGATCACGCCGCCTACCGTACAGGTATCCGCCGTTTATCCCGGGGCGGACGCACAGACGGTAGCGCAAACCGTAGGTTTACCGATCGAGCAACAGGTAAACGGCGTGGACGGTATGCTTTACATGAGTTCAAACTCCTCCAGTTCGGGGGCTTACTCCCTGACGATCACCTTCGCCGTGGGAACGGATATCGACATGGCGACCGTCATGGTGCAAAACCGGGTGAGTATCGCCCAAAGTAGCTTGCCGGAACCCGTGATCGTACAAGGTATCACCACCCGCAAGCAATCCTCCAATATCGTGATGATGCTTACCCTAAGTTCCAAGGATTCCATTTACGACGGGTTGTATTTAAGTAATTACGCCACCTTAAATATGATAGACCAGCTAACCCGCCTGCCGGGTGTAGGCTCGGTACAGGTGATGGGAGCCGGAAACTATAGCATGCGTATCTGGCTAGACCCGGAGGCGATGCGTATCCGTAACTTGACGCCGGACATGGTCTATCAAGCCATATCCACGCAAAACGCCCAAGTATCCGCCGGTTACGTAGGCCAACCGATTCTACGGGCGGATAACCCCTATCAATATACCTTGACCGTGAAAGGACGGTTGACGACACCGGATGAGTTCGGCAATATTGTCCTTAAGACCGGGCAAGGTGGCAAGATCCTGCGATTGAAGGATATCGCCCGCATAGAGTTGGGTAGCTCCTCTTACAACGTGGTCTCTAAATTAAGCGGACAGCCGACTGCTGCGATAGCGATCTACCAGTTGCCGGGTTCCAACTCATTGGATGTATCGAAGGTGGTAAAGGCCAAGATGAAAGAATTAGGCAGTTCCTTACCCGAAGGCGTGGAATACAAAGTGACCTTGGATACGACCGAGGTGATCGACGCCTCCATCCATGAGGTGCTTATCACGTTCTTGGAGACGACCTTGCTAGTGGTCTTGGTTATCTTCTTATTCTTACAGAATTTCCGGGCGGTAGTCATCCCGTTCATTACGATTCCGGTCTCATTGATCGGTACGCTGGCGGTCATGGCGGCTTTAGGCTTCTCCATTAATACGTTGACCTTATTCGGCTTGATTCTGGCGATAGCGGTGGTGGTAGACGACGCCATCGTGGTGGTAGAGAACTCCACCCGGCTCCTCGATACCGGGAAATATACGGCCCACGAGGCGGTATCGAAGGCCATGGATGAGATCGTAGGGCCTATCGTGGGCGTGGTATTGGTATTATTGGCGGTATTTATCCCGACAACGTTTATCAGCGGTATCTCCGGGCAGCTCTATAAGCAATTCGCCTTGACAATCGCCGCCGCTACCGTATTAAGCGGATTTAACTCGCTTACGCTTACGCCCTCGCTTTGCGCCCTTTTCTTGGAGAAGAATACGGAAGAACCAAAATTCTTCCTCTTCAAAGGATTCAATAAGGTATACGGAAAGACTCAGAAGATGTACGACTCGATCGTGGAGCGGATGCTGAAACGACCGGGAGCGGCGATGATCGTTTACGGTATCATCACGGCGGTAGCGGTTATCTTGTTTATGCGCTGGCCGACAACCTTTATACCCGAAGAGGATGACGGCTATTTCCTAGTCGTATCCCAATTACCCCCGGCGGCGAGCTTGAACCGGACGGAGGCGGTCACCAAGCAGATCGACGAGATCCTAAAGACATACCCCGAGGTGAAATCATTCATCAGCGTTAGCGGATTCTCCGTGATGGGTGGAGGGGAGCAATCCAATACGGCCACCTTCTTCGTGATCCTAAAGAACTGGAACGAACGTAAAGGTAAGGAGCATACGGCAGAGGCCGTGACCAACCGTTTCAACCGGGAGGCATCGGCTATCCAAGAAGCGCAGGTATTCGGTATGGTACCGCCAGCTATCCCGGGGTTGGGCGCTTCGGGCGGCTTGCAACTGCAATTGGAGGATCGTAAGAACCTAGGTCCGACGGAGATGCAGCATGCCGTGGAGACATTGCTGGCCAGCTACCGCTCGAAACCGCAATTGCTGAACCTTTCTTGTATGTATCAGGCCAATACCCCGCAGTATCTACTGAAGATAGACCGGGATAAGGTGCAGATGCTCGGTCTTCAGTTGAATCAAGTATTCTCCACGCTCAGCTATTATATGGGAGCGGCGTACGTGAACGATTTCGTGGAGTTCGGACGTATTTACCAAGTTAAGATCGAGGCGAACGGAGAGGCGCAGAAAGTGATCGATGATGTACTCCGTTTGAGTCTGGCGAATAGTAAAGGAGAGATGGTACCCTTCTCCTCTTTTATCGAATTAGACGAGCAATTGGGATTAGACCAGATCAACCTATATAATATGTATTCATCGGCGGCTATTACTTGTATCGCCAACCCGAAATATAGTTCCGGAGAAGCGATCCTAGCGATGGAGGAGCTGATACAGGAACAATTAGGTGATAATTTTGGATATGAATGGACCTCGGTCGCTTATCAAGAGACGAAAGCAGGATCTACGACGGTGATTATTTTCGCCATGGCGTTGCTAGTCGCTTTCTTGGTTCTCTCGGCTCAATATGAGAGCTGGACAAGTCCGTTGGCGGCTATCATGGGTTTGCCGATCGCCTTGTTGGGAGCTATTATCGGCTGCTGGGTGATGGGGGTTCCGGTAAGCGTATATACCCAGATCGGTATTATCTTATTGATCGCCTTGTCCGCCAAGAATGGTATCTTGATCGTAGAGTTCGCCCGGGATTTCCGAAAGGAAGGTAATCCGATACGGGATTCCGCCTTGGAAGCCGGACACGTTCGTTTACGTCCGATCCTGATGACCTCGTTCGCCTTTGTATTGGGTGTCATGCCTTTGCTTTTCGCTACCGGAGCGGGAGCGACCAGCCGTATATCCTTAGGTGCGGCGGTAGTATTCGGTATGGCTATCAATACGATATTCGCCACGATGTTCATCCCTAACTTCTATGAACTGATGCAGACCATCCAAGAGAAATGGCTGGATAAAGGAAAGAAGACGGATGTTACGCCTAAACAATAGAAAGTTTCCAATCCTCTAATGAGGCAAAAAGAGAATAGCCATGGGTTTAGCCATGGCTATTCTTTTTTACTCCCTTCAAATACATTATTATATATTCTATGATTGGAATTAGGCGATTCCCAACAACTCTACCTCAAATATTAATGTGGAGAAAGCAGGGATCGGACCCGAGGCACGATTACCATAACCAAAATTGTAAGGGATATAGATTATCCATCTATCCCCTACCCGCATTTCTTGAAGAGCCAATTGCCAGCCTTCAATCACTTGGTTCAAGCGAAAGGCTTCCGGGCAACCCCGTTTCCATGAGTTATCAAATTCCCTTCCGTTAATCAACGTTCCTTTATAATGTACGGAAACGACGCTTTCCCGATTAGGAGAGACTTTGCCTGTACCCGCTTGTATTACCTTATATAATATACCACACGGTAATGTCCGGATTCCCTCTTCCGAAGCGATCTCGTCCAAATACAATAGATTCTTCTCTTTGTACTCCTCTTTTCTACTCATATATATTACATTATCTTACATTTAGCTCCGCAAATGTAGCAAATAGAAATAGAAACGCAATGGCATGGTAACACAATAGACATGCCAAACGTTCAAATACTATCATTATATGAATCTGATTCCCGCTTTTTTTATCATAGATCAAGAAAACATAGGAATCCGCAAAAAACATGCTATAAAACATACCACGTATGGAATAACGCCGTATATTTGTGTCGTAAAACATAATTGTAAAGCAAATATGGTAAAGAGATTGTTTAAACGTTACATCGATTTGCTAGGGTTTCAACCTTGGACAATTTGGGTTTACCGCATGTGGTAAACCTCACGATGAAAAAGAGGAAGGTTTAGGTTAAGGTTATCAGAAGTCCGGGATTAGGTTAGTAATAGGTTAAAAGGTTAAAGGTTTAGGTTTTCAATTCATTCGTTACTCGGACTTCAAAAGTTATGTGAGATTTAAAACGTGTCGAAAGGCACAGATTTATTAATTAAAAAGAAAATGAGCTATGAAAAGTTTTATTAGACATTTTTTGGATAGCTGCTTGAGATCACTCGCTGCTATCGGTCAGTCGGAGTTAACAAAATGGGGTTACAATAAATAAGTAACACCCCATTTTACCGGGAAGGTGAACATTTGATTTTTTCAAACCATACCGCGGTTGCTTGGCATCTTGCCAGACAACCGCTTTTTTGTATCCATACCTTTTAAACAAGGTATCTTAGTTTCATAGAGAAAGTATCCTAAGTTCATTGGCGAAGTATCTTAGGTGTATGGGGCGATGAAACTAAGATACTTTTATAACTCATGCGCCTATCCCCACTGAGTTTCTACTACCCGTCTATATATTTATAGATATTAACTATTTGACAACTGTCTAACAACATCTTATTTTTGTCAAGAAGTTAAAAACAATTGTTGTTTCTAAACAGTTTTATTTAAAGATTACTTTATCTAAAATTCTTTATTGCGACATAAAAACTAAAGTTATGGAAGACAAAAAACTAACTGCCGCCAACGGGCGCCCTGTTGCGGACAATCAGAATGTACAAACAGTGGGGCCACGTGGCCCGATGGTATTACAAGACCCTTGGTTCATTGAGAAGCTAGCGCACTTCGACCGTGAAGTGATCCCAGAAAGACGCATGCACGCCAAAGGTTCCGGCGCATTCGGTACCTTTACCGTTACACATGATATCACAAAGTATACGAAAGCGGCTATTTTCAGCGAGGTAGGCAAGAAAACTGACTGCTTTGTCCGTTTCTCCACCGTAGCCGGAGAGCGTGGAGCAGCCGACGCAGAGCGTGATATCCGTGGATTCGCCATGAAATTCTACACAGAGGAGGGTAACTGGGACTTGGTAGGCAACAACACCCCCGTATTCTTCTTGCGTGATCCCCTAAAGTTCCCGGACTTGAATCATGCGGTCAAACGTGACCCGAAAACGAATCTACGAAGCGAGGATAACAACTGGGATTTCTGGACTTTGCTTCCCGAGGCCCTGCATCAAGTAACGATTACGATGAGTTCTCGCGGCATTCCTTACTCTTATCGACATATGCATGGTTTCGGTAGCCATACGTACAGTTTTATCAACAATAAGAACGAACGTATCTGGGTGAAGTTCCATCTCAGAACCCTGCAAGGTATCAAGAACTTGAGTGACGAGGAAGCGGCTGCGATCATCGCCAAGGATCGTGAATCCCATCAGCGTGATTTGTTCGAGAGTATCGAGCGTGGGGACTTCCCGAAATGGAAATTCCAGATCCAATTGATGACTGAGGAGCAGGCCGAGACCTATCCGATCAACCCGTTCGACCTCACGAAAGTATGGCCGCATAAGGACTTCCCGTTAATGGATGTCGGTATTCTCGAGTTGAACCGTAATCCGGAGAATTATTTCCAAGACGTGGAGCAAGCCGCATTCAACCCGATGAATACTGTCGAAGGTATCGGCTTCTCCCCAGACAAGATGTTACAAGGTCGTCTATTCTCTTATGGCGACGCCCAGCGTTACCGCCTTGGCGTGAACCTAGAGCAGATCCCAGTGAACAAGCCCCGCTGTCCGTTCCATGCCTATCACCGTGACGGAGCGATGCGTGTAGACGGAAACTATGGAGCTGCAAAGGGTTACGAACCTAACAGCTTCGGCGAATGGAAAGACTCTCCCGAGAAGAAGGAACCGCCTTTGAAAGTACACGGGGATGTTTATAATTACAACGAGCGTGAGTATGATGATGATTATTACAGCCAACCGGGTGCCTTATTCCGTTTGATGCCGCCAGAAGAGCAACAGTTATTATTCGGAAATACCGCCCGTGCGATGGGTAACGCCCAACTGTTCATCAAGCAACGCCACGTACGCAATTGCTACAAGGCAGACCCTGCTTACGGTAAGGGAGTAGCTGAAGCTCTAGGAATCAGCTTGGAAGAGGCCTTGAAAGAAGACCGATAAAGTAGTAAGGCTACGATAGAAAGCGATAAAAGAGAGATAACCCCAGTAATCCTATGGATGAACAGGTTATCTCATTCTTTTTTAGTAGGATAAGAGAGGATATGCCATGAGACCCCGATACTGATAAGCCCTAACAAAGCTTTCACCCACCAATAGCCGACTAGCAAAAGGGAAGTAATGATCGTAGATAGCCACATGATAGCGATCGTGATAATCTTGGAACGCAAAGGAATAGCCTTATCTTCCACAAAGCCCTTAATATGCGGCCCGAAATAACGATTGCTCATCACCCGGTTATAAAGTCTCTCCGAGCTACGGACATAAAACCAACAAGTCAGTAACCAAAAAGGAGTGGTCGGGAGCAAAGGGACAAAGATGCCGATCGCTCCCAATATGAGAAAAAACGTTCCTAACGTAATGTATATGATACGTCTCGTCCCGTTCATCAGCCAACCGTATATTCTGCGATTTGCTTGAAACCGTTCAAGAAGTCCGTTATATTCATCCGTTTCTTTCCGGCAAGTTGCAAGGAATGCAATCGAAGGAAACCATCCTTCACGGCCACATCGATATACGATTTATGATCTGTATGGATAGAACCTACCGGGAAGTTATGCGTTGCCGGACGCTTCTCCGTCTGGTAAACCTTCAAGACCATACGTTTGCCATCCGCTGAGATCAATTCCGTCCAAGCGGCAGGATAAGGAGAAAGCCCACGGACGAAATCATAGATCTTCTTCACCGGTTGGTTCCAGTCGATATGACAGGTATCCTTGAATATCTTCGGGGCCGGACGCAACTCGGCGGCATCCTTATAGAACTCCTCTTGAGGGATAGCGTCTGTTTTTCCATCCAACAGTAAGTCCACGGTCTCGGTAACCAACCCCGCCCCCATCGCCATCAAGGCATCGTGAACGGTTTCTACATCGTCGGTATCAGCGATCGGCAGATGTTTCTGACGGATGATCTTACCCGTATCAATCTCATGCGTAAGAAAGAAAGTAGTCACGCCGGTCTCCGTATCACCATTGATAACCGCCCAGTTGATCGGAGCGGCACCCCGGTATTGCGGAAGCAAGGAGGCATGCAGATTAAAAGTTCCCAGACGGGGCATATTCCAGACCACCTCCGGCAACATACGAAACGCCACCACGATCTGCAAATCCGCCCGCAAGGCACGCAGTTCCTCTAAAAATGCCTCGTCCTTCAATTTCTCTGGCTGCAAGACCGGAAGACCCACCGATACGGCATATTGCTTCACAGCGCTCGGCTGAAGCACGCTACCATGACGGCCCATTGGCTTATCCGGCATCGTAATGACACCTACCACATTATATCCACCTTCTACCAAGGCACGCAGGCTCTCCACGGCGAAATCGGGAGTGCCCATATATACGATTCGTAAATCCTCTTTCTTCATATACAATAAATTGGATCTGTTTTTAACAAGTTAGTCCCCGGAAAAGTTATCGACCAATACCTCCCGATAGGAATTAAATATCTTCGATTTCGACATAAAGCCGATATAATGGCCATTCTCATCGACCACCGGAAGATTCCACGCTTTCGTATCATCAAACGTCTGCATGATCTGATCCATCGGCGTGTTGATTACGATCTTGGCCGGGGCGGAAACCATGAACTTCGATACATGGAAACGATTATACAACTCCGGACGGAACATGATATTCCGGATATTATCCAGCAAGACGATACCCAGCAACACGCCCCGCTCGTCCACGACAGGAAAGGTGTTACGTCCGCTTCGAGAAATGACCTTTACCATATCGCCCAACGTCATCTCCGGAGACACCATCTGGAAATCTTTCTCGATCACGCTATCCGCCCGTAGCAAGGTAAGCACCGCCCTATCCTTATGGTGCGTCAGCAACTCGCCTTTCTGTGCCAAACGCATGGAGTAGATGCTATGAGGCTCGAACATAAGGATCGTGATATAGGAACTGATCGAGACGATCATCAAGGGGAGGAACAAATCATACCCACCCGTCAGCTCGGCGATCAAGAAAACACCGGTCAAAGGAGCGTGCATCACCCCGGACATAATGCCCGCCATACCCAGCAAAGCGAAATTCTTCTCTGAGATATACATCGTGAACGGGAAATAATTAGACGTATGCGCAAAGATAAAACCGGCGATACAGCCCAGATACAAACTAGGAGCGAAGATACCACCGCAACCCCCTCCGGCATTCGTGGCGCTGGAAGCGAATACCTTCGTAAGCAAGATCAAGGTCAAGAAGATCAAGACCCCGAAATACGTATCGTTCAGATCGTAAAACAAACTCTTGTCCATGATATGCGAGAACTGCCCGTTCAGCAACGAGCCGATCGTATCATAGCCCTCACCATATAGCGGGGGGAACAAGAATATCAAGATACTCAGCATCACGCCGCCCAACATGAACTTCTTCCAATACGTACCCAACTTCCGGTACATCCCTTCCACCTTGTTCATCACACGGGTAAAATAAAGGGATACCAATCCGCAAAAAACACCCAGCAAGAGCACGTAAGGAATACGCTCGATCTCGAATGCCTCGGTCTGAGAGAACTTAAACATCGCCTCGGTACCGGTAAAGATATAAGACATCGTAGCCGCCGTCACCGACGAGATCAGCAAAGGAAGCACGGAAGTCATCGTAAGGTCCAGCATCAATACCTCGATCACGAACACCAACCCGGCGATAGGCGCCTTGAAGATACCGGCGATCGCTCCGGCGGCACCACATCCCACGAGCAACATCAACGTCTTCTGCTCCATCCTGAACACCCGTCCCAGATTAGAACCGATAGCCGCCCCTGTCAATACGATAGGAGCCTCCGCCCCGACCGATCCACCAAAGCCGATCGTCACGGAACTGGCTACGATAGACGTCCATGTATTATGCGGCTTGATACGGCTCTTTCGTTGCGAGATGGCATACAAGATCTTCGTCACCCCATGGCCGATATCGTCACGCACGATATATTTCACGAACAAGCCGGCCAACAAGATACCGATCACCGGATAAAGCAAATAGAGATAGTTCACGCCGTCAGCACTGAAATTACCCGTCAATACATGTTGTATGAAATGGATCAATTGTTTCAATATGATAGCGGCCGCAGCTGTGCAAATTCCCACGATAAAGCTGATAATAAGGATAAAATGCTTCTCCTTGATGCGCTTTTCCCGCCATAACAACAATTTATAGAATAACCCTTCGTTAGCCATTTTAAATACCTTTACCTGTAAACACTGTTTTAACTGTATAAATGAGAATCGTTATGTCCAGAATCAAGGACATATTCTCATAGTATAATATATCATATTCCAAGCGCTCGATCATCTCATCCACGCTGCCGGCATATCCATATTTCACCATACCCAACGAGGTGATTCCCGGACGTACATTATGCAGCAGATAGTAGAAGGGGGCTTTCCTCACGATCCGCTCGATGAAATATTTACGTTCCGGACGGGGGCCAACTAGCGACATATCCCCTTTCAGCACGTTCCAAAACTGCGGTAACTCGTCCAAGCGGTATTTCCGCATCACCCGTCCGAAGGGAGTGATACGGGAATCGTCCTCGGAAGAGAGCAACGGACCTTCTTCCTCGGCGTTCGTATACATCGTACGAAACTTATAGATCATGAAAGGCTCGCCCATGTATCCGATCCGTTCCTGACTGAAAAACACCGGGCCGGGGGAATCCCGCTTCACCCGCCAAGCGATATACAGGAACAAGGGAGATAAGAGCACCAAGAAAATCAGAGATAACATCTTATCCATAAAGAGCTTTACATTCTGCTCGATGGGCAAGAAGTTGTTATCCGTCACGTCCACCAGCGGAACGCCCTTTATCGCCTTGATCTTTACTTGCGATAATGAACTGGATTTATCCGCCAATATCTTGATCGGCCGTTTATAGCAATATAACGAATACAGGATATCCATCAAACGGCTATTATCCACCGTCTCCAAGGCGACAACCAGCTCATCCACCTTTTTCTCCTCTACGATCACCGGCAAAGATTCCAGCCTACCGATCACACGATCTCCGGCGACCCCGCCCTTTTTCTCCGTACCATCGGAGACAAAACCGACGATATTATAACCCAACCCATACAGGTCGTCGGCAATACACGCCGCCTTCTTCCCCGCCCCAATCATCAATACGTTCAACGCCCATTCCCTGCACTTTATCTTCCGTAACCCGGCCTGCGTAATCAATAACCGGGGAATATACGTCAAGACAAACTGTAATCCCCATAAAGAGAAAAACATATCATAATACACATGATAGGAACGGGGCAAGTCATTCAGCACTAAGGCAAAAAACAAGATCACGACACCGATCGACACGCTCCCAAGGGTAGAGAACAACTCAGTAAGCCTCGACTTACCGAACGGTTTATTATAATAACCGGAAAACCAATATAATACGAACCAGAAAAACGGGATCAATAGCTGCCCCTTCAACGAGGGGATATGCAGCAAAAAGGCCCCGACGGTATCAAACCCTTCATACACCGCCACCTCCTCATAACGTATCAGATTAAATAATAACCAGACTACCGACGACGCTATAAAATCCGAGACAATATATTTTCCGGCTTGTACGCTTTTCTTCATCCTTATCTAATTACCTGCACAAGCCCACCGGCTCCTAGCTTGATAATGCCGGACGGAGCGGCCTTGCTCATATCGTCCTGACGATAACTCACGATATAATCCACACCCTCCTTGATCACCTCCGATACCTCGCTGAAATTAGCGGGAGAAGGCTCGCCGCTTACGTTGGCGGAAGTAGAGACCAAAGGTTTGCGGAAGCGCTCGCACAATTTCTTGGAGAACTCCTCGTTCGTGATGCGGATACCCACGCTACCATCGGCTCCCAATAGATTTGTCGCCAAGTTCTTGGCACTTGAGTAAATGATGGTCAACGGCTTATCAGACACGCTAATCAAATCCCAAGCGATATCGGGAACATCCGACACGTACCTATCCAATTTAGCCTCGCTGTCCATCAAGACCAACATAGCCTTATTGTCTGCCCTTCGCTTTAGCTCGTACACTCTTTGTACGGCTTTTTCATTGGTAGCGTCGCAACCAATTCCCCAGATAGTGTCTGTAGGATAAAGTATTATGCCGCCTGCGGCCATTACTTCGCAAGCTTTTTTAATATCTTCCGTCATTGTATTTTATAATATTTAGGCAAATGTACGAATCATTCTCCTACTTCAAAAAAATAATAACAAAAAAACTATTTTCTTTAAGCCATACCGGATATACCATATTTAATTTCTAACTTTACAGGTTGAAATATATTGCGGAAATCTCGCCTTTGTCATACGGTAGATTAAGGATGACAAGGTATCCGTAGTATCAGGCAAGCAAAAAAGAAAAAAACAATATATAATGATTAACAAATGGAACTTTCAAACCCCATCAGAAGAAGAGTTACATAAGAGAGACCAATTGGTGGCTGAATTAGGATTCAGCCCGGTGATCTGTCTCTTGCTCGTTCAACGAGGTATCACTTCGATCGAAGAGGCGAAGAAATTCTTTAAACCCAGCTTGAACGATTTGCACGACCCGTTCCTTATGCCGGATATGGATAAGGCGGTGAGGCGCTTGAACAAAGCCTTGGGGAATAAAGAAAAGATTTTGATCTACGGCGATTACGACGTGGATGGAACGACAGCGGTATCGCTCGTCTTCAAGTATTTAAGACCTTACTCGTCTACCTTGGATTTCTATATCCCAGATCGATACGACGAGGGGTACGGTATCTCTTACAAGGGTATCGATTATGCCGCCGAGAACGGCGTGTCGCTGGTTATCTCGCTGGATTGCGGTATCAAAGCGATCGAGAAGATCGAGTACGCCAAGGAGAAAGGTATCGACTTTATTATTTGCGACCACCATATGCCGGACACCACTTTGCCGGACGCTGTCGCCGTATTGGATGCCAAGCGCTCGGATTCTATCTATCCGTATGAGCATTTATCGGGTTGCGGAGTGGGATTCAAGTTCATGCAGGCGTTCGCCAAGAGTAATAATTTCCCGTTCTCGGATCTGGAGAAGTTGTTGGAACTGACGGCGGTCAGTATCGCCTCGGATATCGTCCCGATTACGGGAGAGAACCGCATCCTCGCCTATTACGGGCTGAAGCAATTGAACAGCAACCCCAGCCTCGGGCTGAAAGGGATCATCGATATCTGCGGATTGACCGGAAAGGAGATCACGATCAGTGATATCGTATTCAAGATCGGTCCCCGTATCAACGCTTCCGGCCGTATGATGAACGGGAAGGAGGCGGTGGAACTGCTACTGTCCAAGGATAGCGCCAGTGCCCGGGAGAAGAGCGAGAGCATCAACCAATATAATGAGGAACGCCGGGAATTAGACAAGAAGATCACCGACGAGGCGAACGCTGTCATCGACGAAGTAGAGAACATGGATGACCGGAAGGCGATCGTGGTGTATAACCCGGGATGGCACAAAGGCGTGATCGGTATCGTAGCGTCCCGTTTGACCGAGAAGTATTACCGTCCGGCGGTCGTTCTTACCAAATCGTCCGAGTTGATCACCGGATCGGCACGTTCCGTAACGGGTTTCGATATTTACAAGGCGATAGAGAGTTGCCGGGATTTATTGGAGAATTTCGGGGGACATACCTACGCCGCCGGGCTTTCCCTTCGGGAGGAGAACCTAGAGGCATTCACCGAGCGTTTCTTGAAGATCGCATCCGAAGAGATCATACCGGAACAGATGATCCCACAGATCGATATCGACGCTATCTTGGATTTGAAAGAGATCAACCAGAAGTTCGTGAACGACCTAAAGAAGATGAGCCCGTTCGGGCCGGACAACCAGAAGCCTGTATTCTGCTCGCTTGGCGTAAAGGACTACGGTACCAGTAAGCTCGTGGGTAAGGAACTGGAGCATCTCAAGCTGGAATTGATCGACGGAAACTCAAGCACCCCCATGCACGCCATCGCTTTCGGCATGCACAGGCACAACGACCATATCAAGAGTATGAAGCCTTTCAACATCTGCTACACGGTGGAGGAGAATACCTACAACGGCAACACCTCTATCCAGCTGATGATCAAAGACATCAAACCCGACGATATATGAGGAGGACAGGTGGACGTCTACCATAAGATATTAGAGAAGTATTGGGGATACCCTGCTTTTCGCCCCTTGCAGGAGGATATTATCCATTCCGTCTGTGCCGGAAAAGATACGCTTGGGCTGATGCCTACAGGTGGTGGTAAATCCATCACCTTTCAGGTGCCGGCCTTGGCGATGGAAGGGATTTGCATCGTCGTCACTCCCTTGATCGCCTTGATGAAAGACCAAGTGGAGAACTTACGCCGGGTCGGCATCAAGGCTACGGCTATTTATTCGGGCATGAGCCGGCAAGAGATTATCACGCAACTGGAGAATTGTATCTTCGGAGGGTATAAGTTTTTGTATGTCTCCCCGGAGCGGCTTAGTACGGATATTTTCCGGATCAAGATGGAGGCCATGCAAGTTTGTCTGCTAGTGATCGACGAGAGTCACTGTATCTCGCAATGGGGATATGATTTCCGTCCTTCTTACCTCAATATCGCTGAGATCCGGGACTTATTGCCGGGTGTTCCGGTATTGGCCTTGACCGCCACGGCTACCCCGGAAGTGGTGAATGACATACAAGAGCGTCTGCGGTTCAAGGAGAAGAACGTATTTCAAAAGAGCTTCGCCCGCAAAAATCTGGCTTATATTGTCCGGAAGACGGAAGATAAGTTAAATACACTCGTTTATATATTGGGAAAAGTTCCGGGTACGGCCATCGTATATGTCCGCAACCGGAAACGCACCAAGGAGATCGCCGTCATGCTGCAACAGGCGGGTATCTCCGCCGATTTCTTCCATGCCGGATTAAACCGTGACGAGAAAGAACTACGTCAGGCCCGTTGGAAAAGCAACGAGTGCCGGGTAATCGTATCGACCAACGCTTTTGGTATGGGTATCGATAAGCCGGACGTGCGATTGGTCGTGCATATGGATATGCCGGGATCGTTGGAGGAATATTATCAAGAGGCCGGACGCGGGGGACGTGATGAGAAGAAAGCCTTCGCCGTGGCTCTTTGTTCCTCCACGGATAGCGCCAAGCTAAAGAAACGGCTGGCGGATGAGTTTCCGGACAAGGAGTTTATCTACCGGGTCTATGAGGCGTTGGGTAATTATTACCAGATCGCCGTAGGGTACGGGCTAGATACGGTACACGATTTCTCGTTAACGGATTTTTGTTCCGCTTATAAGTTCTCTTTATTGCAAGCACATCATGCCTTGAAGATCCTTGGGCTATCGGGCTATATCGAGTATACGGAGGAGGTGGACAACGCTTCTCGCCTGATGTTCACGGCTACCCGTGACGAGCTTTACAGGTATTTAAGTGAGAACAAGCGAACGGATGAGGTGATTCAGACGATCTTGCGTTCTTACACCGGGTTATTCGCGGATTATGTTTATATAGATGAGAGCGTAATCGCTACCCGTGCGAGAGTAACGCCTCACGAGGTGTATGAGACCTTGGTAGGTTTATCCAGATACCGGATCGTAAACTACATCCCGCATAAGAAAACCCCGTTGATTATCTATACCCAGACCCGGGAGGAACAGCGGTATCTTTCCATACCCCGCTCGGCGTATGAGGAACGCAAGGAGCGTTTCGGGAAACGGATCGAGAAGGTGCTGGAATATATCAACGAGGAGCGGGTATGCCGTAGCCGCATGCTCCTATCCTATTTCGGCGAGGAAGATTCCGCCCCTTGTGGCTGTTGCGACGTATGCCTATCGAAGCATGAATCACAGCTTATGAATTGGGAATTCAACGCTATCCGGGAAAGTCTCATAAAGGTATTGGCCGGGGAATCCCCTATCCCCGTGAAAGAACTTATTGAAAAATTACCTTTCCCTCAAGAGAAAAGCCTCACGGCCATCCGCTTTCTGGCGGATCAAGATCCCCGATTCACATTAAGCGACGGCTATCTATCGCACGAGGATTCTGCAAAATAGCACGATGCCCATCGTAAGCTCCTTAGAATGCCCATTGTTAGCTTGCTAGAATGCCCATCATAAGGAGCTTACAATGGGCATTCTAATAAACCATGTATCACCGCTTATAATTACTCCGATTAGATACTTGTTTTTCCGTCGGGAAATCAGTGGGAACCTTTTGGGTTACCTTGCCGGTAGCGGCCCATTCCGCACCTCTTAACAAGGTGATCTGGAAGCCGGCGCATTGCATAGCCGGACAATTCTCTACCGTTTCCCCCGCATGCCCTAGCATCGTATGGAATATACGGGCATTCCCATAATCAACCGTAAAGATCAACGGCTCCTCACGGCCGGAGCCTCCGGTCTCCTTGTCCGAATAAGCGGTATACAAGCAATCCTTTATATTTCCCGGGCCACGCATACGATCATATAACTCATCCTGCGCATGTTTCCATTTATTCGGCAGCCCCTTCATGATCGGATGCTCATGGTTCCGGGCATTCAGCACATACTCATGTTGCTTGCCATGAGAGCCACCCACGCCCGCCGAGCTATCCTTTATCAACTTACCATCGCTCCAATATACATAGGGTCCCGCTTTCTCATCCCGGTTCTCCCAACCGCCCAAGGCACAAATCTTATTGTATTCCGGCCAGTTCACGAAGGCGTTATCAGCGGCATGATAGACCACGACACCACCACCTCCTCGCACATATTCCAAGAAACGACGGTTTGTCTCTTCCGGCCAAGCATCCCCATTATAATCCAGCACCACCAGCTCGTAAGGACTGAAATCCAAGACAAAGCCGGACATATCCTTCCCCGCCTCCGGAGAGACCGCGAAATCCACGGAGAAGCGTCCCGAGTTCTCCAATATCTGTTTAAGCACCACATGGCTCACCTGCCAATTATGGTTATTCTGCCCCGTTATTAATAACGTCTTGATCGGCTTACGGGCCGACATGCCACATACAACCAGTAAAGCGGCCAAAAGGAAAACGATCTTCCTACAAAATATATGTCTCATGGTATGAATAAGATTTAAGTAAACTATAAATTATCCGTCTTTATTTAATAACAAAGGGAAGCGGCACCGAATAGCCCCGGATTCTCCAGCTTAGAGAAACGTATCTTCAAGTTCTTGATAGAGTTCGGATAAGCGAAATCCTTCAAGTCCTCATACATGCTCTCCTCAAACAACTCATGGGCGGCGGTCACCGAGCCTCCGAAAACGATCATCTCTGGATCTACTGTCAATACCACGATCTTGATAGCGGCGGCCACATGTACGCCCAACTGCCGGTAAGCCTCCAGCGCCTGCTCGTCCTTCCGCATCGCACGGGTGTACATCTCCTTCCCATCCACGCCCCATACGTTCATGAAATAGGAACCGCTACAGAAATATTCCAAGATCTGTCCTTGGTAGGGAATCATGCCAAACTCTCCCGAGCCACAATTAGCGTCGGCCAGCAGCTTGCCATTCTGGATAATTCCACCCCCCAGGCCCGTACCCAAGGTGAGGCCCACGAAGTTATCAACCGTCTTTCCTTCGCCAAAGATACGCTCACCCAGAGCGAAGCAATTCGCGTCGTTATCCACATAAACCGGCACGGAGAAGCAAGCCTCCAAGATCTCCTTCAAATGTACCTCCTCCCAATGCGGGATATTCACCACGTTATATACGATCCCCTTCTCACGATCCACCACGCTCGGCACACCGATACCGATAGCTACCACACTCTCGTCCCACACGGAACGGATCACCTCTATCAAAGCCTCCAATGTCTCCCCGCAATCCGCGGCGTCCTTGGGAGTCGGAGCGCTCCCCTGAGCCACTAATCGATCCCCTGCGATACGGCCGGCACGCATATTCGTCCCCCCTAAATCCACTCCGATATAAGCGTTTTTCTTGACTACACTCATTCTTTCCACGATATTAATTAGATTATACTCCCACAAAGCTAACAAAAAAGGCAATGCTACGAATAACATTGCCTTTTAAACTGGTAAATTTAATACATCTATGCTTTTTATTTTCCCCGGCGTCAACTCCATCCAGCACGTATACCGACATCGCCTCACGCCTACGTTCGCATAGGCCTACGTCGATATACGTGTGAGGCAATGCCGGTATACGTGTAAGACGGCACCATTATAACTACCGCATCAAGCGAAGAACAAGATCAATAATTGCGCCGTAAGCACCCGCAAAAACATGGTCAATGGGTATACCGTTGCGTAACCTACGGAAGGAGCGTCGTTTCCAGCCGTAGCGTTCGAGTAAGCCAAAGCGGGCGGATCCGTCGTACTACCGGCGATCAAGCCCATTAAGGTGAAATAATTGATCTTATAGAAATAGCGGCCTACACAACCGATGATCAGTAAAGGAACCGTCGTGATAATGAAACCGTAACCGATCCAAGCGAATCCGCCGTTGTTCACGATCGTATCCACAAAACCATCGCCGGCGCTGATACCCACGCAAGCGAGGAAGAGGGTGATACCGATCTCACGCAACATCAAGTTAGCGCTCTGGGTCGTATAGGTAACCAGCTTATAACGGTAACCAAAACGGCTAATCAAGATAGCCACGATCAGCGGACCTCCCGCCAAACCTAACTTAACCGGTTGCGGAATGCCCGGGAACGTAATAGGAATACTACCCAAAACAATACCGAGGGCAATGCCGATAAAGATCGTGATCAAATTCGGCTCGTTCAAGCGTTTCATGGAGTTACCCAATACCTTCTCCACATTGGAGACAGCGGTTTCGGTACCCACCACATTCACACGATCACCCACTTGCAACGTCAGGCCCGGCGTAGCGACCAAGTCCACGCCCGCACGGTTGATACGGGTGATATTGATACCATATAATTTACGCAGTTTCAACTGTCCCAGCTTCTTGCCGTTCAACTCCGGTTTCGTGATCAAGATACGGCGGTTGATAAACTGGCTCTCCATACGAATCCATTGCTTGCGCTCCATATCGATCTCCTCGCCGATGAATGTCTTTACGGACTCGGCATCTTGATCAGTCGTGATCACGAAAATCTTATCATCCTCATTCAAGATCGTACCGGCGGAAGCGATCTCGATCTGCTTGTTATCATTACGCCATACACGGGAAATCACGAAATCCAGATGATCCATCAAACCGGATAACTCCCCTACCGTCTTACCGAAAACCGCAGGGTTCTTTACGACCAGCGAGATCGGTTTCGCCTCATTCGTATGCGAGGCATCCTCCTTATTCAAATCGTCATTCTCCTTATCGAAATTCACACGGAATACGTAACGTACGAAAATGATCGAAAGAATAATACCGATCACGCCCAGCGGATAAGCCACGGCGTAACCCAAGGCGATCGTATTATCAGAAACCCCGTACATATCGGAATAAGCCTGCTGAGCCGCACCTAATCCGGGGGTATTCGTCACCGCCCCCGATAAAATACCCACCATCGTAGGCATCGGAATACCTGTCACGAAATGCAATACCAAAGCCGTAGCCACGCCAAGGAAGACAATTCCACAGGCTAGCATATTCAACGTGATTCCCCCCTGCCTAAAAGACGAGAAGAAACCCGGCCCGACTTGCATACCTACCGAATAAACAAATAAGATCAATCCAAATTCCTTAAAGAAATGAATCACATTGTGGTTAACCGTAAACCCAAAATGCCCTAAAATAATACCTACAAACAACACCAAGGTAATCCCAAGCGAAATCCCAAACACCTTTATCTTTCCCAACTGAATGCCGGCGGCAATCACGAAAGATAGTAAAAGGATAGAATGCCCGATACCTTCTCCCCATAATAAATCGTTTATCCAATCCATGCTAAAATCTTTAAAAATCTTATTACCTATTAATAAAGACGCGAAGTTAGGCATTTACTTTGTGTTTTACAACATAACACCTATATTTACCTTTTAAATTAAAATCTCATGAAAAAGATATATTACATTTTATCAGCATTGTTCCTTTGCGTGGTAGCCACCTCGGCGCAAGAAGCTGGAAAAACGGTAGTTATTAAAACCAATGTAGGTACTATGAAGGCCATCCTGTACGATGATGTGCCTAATCACACACGTACTTTTATCGAACGGGCGAAACGGGGGGATTTCAACGGGACCTTATTCACCCGTGTCCTGCCGGAGTTTATGATCCAAGGAGGAGCCCCGGATTCCAAGAACGCTCCCGCCGGTGCCAAATGCGGCTTTGGCGATCCTTCCGCCGAGATCCTGCCCGAGATCAACGAGAAATATTTCCATAAGAAAGGAGCCTTGGCCGCTCCCCGCCAACCGGACGATGTCAACCCGCAAAAGAAATCGGACATGTCGCAATTCTTTATCGTGCAGGGGAAGATCTATAGGGAAACCGAACTGGATACGTTAGAGCGTACCGCCAACTATCCGGCCCGGCAAAAGGCCCTGAAGGAGTTTTACGCGCCGGTCCGTGCCGAGTTGAATATGATAAAGATGAGTAACAAACGGGAATACCAGAAGCGATTGAGAATGATCAACGCCCAGATAGACTCCGTTATTCAAGCAACTCCCGGGCATTTGCTATTTACGGATGAGCAACGGAAGGCTTATACCACCGTAGGCGGTTGCCATCATCTAGACGGCACCTATACGATCTTCGGGGAGCTGACGGAGGGGTTCGACGTTCTGGATCAGATCGCTACCCAGCCGAAAGACCAGAATGACCGTCCGAAGAAAGACATCCGCATCCAAAGTATAACGATCGAATAATTCACCACTCCTATGTTAAAGAGAGATTTCATCATGGTACAGATCGAGGAACTGGGCAAAGTGATCGCCCAGATCATCTTCAATCGTAATTCCAACGATGGGGCACGCAAGAACCCCGAGTTAATCCAATCCGTCTACACATCCTTAAAACTGGATAACGATTTCTTGCTGAACACGCCTATCGACGGCATCCGCACTTATCTGGACGGTGATGATTCGTGCGGCCTCCAACGCATGGAGCTGGCGGCCAAGACCTTGCTGGAAGAAAGTTTCCTTTTGCCGGAGGCGCAAGGTAAAAAACTCCGGGCAAGAGCGAAAGAGCTATTGGAATATATCCAACGCAACGACACTACGTTCTCATTGGAACGAGTGGCGTTGCTGGAAGAGATAAATAACTATTGAATTGATTGCGGATCGATGGTAGGGCCTTCCACGACTAGAAGGCCCTTCTCATCGATTCGCATTTTATCGATGAATACGACCCGCTCATCCCCTGTCTTCTGGGTACGCCCGTGATAAACGCAATACATTTGTTTTCCGTCCTTCGACCAAGTAACGCTATTATGTCCGGTACCCGTGACGATACCGCCTTTTTCCACGTTCTTCTCCAGCACCGGATTATTAGATGCCTTCTCAAACGGTCCTAACGGATGTTCGGACACGGCATATCCCACCGCATAATTTGCCCCGCCAAAATAATTAGCGGAATACATCATATAATACAAGCCGTTGTGACGTAGCATGAAAGAGCCTTCCGTCCAACGACGTCCGACCTCCCCTTTGGTAACCGAGCGACTTTCCCATTCACTTTGCGCATCATCCAATTTTACGGGTGGACGCAGCAGAAGTACGGGTTCCCCAATTACGTGCGTAAGATCCTGAGCGACCTCCACCCCGTAAATCCAGCTTTCCTCAACGGAGTCGAACATGCCTTTCTTCTTTGCCTCATCGGCGATCTCGCTTTCTACCGGATGCTTATAGCAACAACGGGAATAATAGAGATAGGTACGGCCATCCTCATCCTCGATCAAGTTTCCGTCGATTACAGGATATCCCGGATCGAACAAAGGAGCATCGGCCAATTCCTTAAATGGTCCGGTCGGCTTATCCGACACAGCTACGCCGATACGGAAATTTTCCTCCTCGTTGGTCGGATTCTTCCGCCAATCCGCGCTGAAGAACATATAGAACTTCCCGTCACGCTCGTACACTTCCGGCGCCCAGAAATTAGCGATTGCCCAAGAATCGGGCGTATTGCCCCGATAAACCTGCCCTTCCGACTTCCAATGGATCAAATCATCGGAAGAATAGGCGCAAAAACCGTCTACAGCCCCGGCACCGGTACCATACATATAATAACGTCCGTCCGAGGCCAACAATACGTATGGATCGCCAAACTGGACCGACAAAGGATTACTGTACGTTAACTCGGGCTCTTCTGCGGCAGACTTCTTTCCCGTACAACCCGCATTCAAACACATAAGAACTCCCAGACAAAGGGATATTCCTATTTTCATACCACTTTTCATTTTTCTTATTTATTGGATTCTAAATTATACACTCCTTCCGCACAACGTTCCCCGTCGATGGCGGCGGATACGATTCCTCCCGCATACCCCGCTCCCTCACCGCAAGGGAAAAGACCTTTTACCGTGACGTGTTGATAGGTATCCCGATCACGGAGGATACGAACCGGAGCGGATGTACGGGTCTCTACGCCGATCATGGTTGCCTCGTTGGTCAAGAAGCCTCTAGAGACCTTACCGAAATAACGGAAACCTTCCCGCAGGCGACTGGTCACAAATTCCGGCATCCAAAAATGCAACGGAGAGGCCAGCAGACCCGGCGTATACGACGAAACCGGTAAATCGAAAGAGTTCTTCTTCCGCATGAAATCATCCATGCGCTGGGCGGGTGCCGTTTGCTTCATGCCTCCGTTTAGCCAGCAGACCTCTTCCAGACGTTCTTGAAAGGCCATCAACGCTAATGGGGAATCCGCATCTACCTTCTCGCCATTCCGAAGATAAAGCTCCTCCTGCCCTACCAGTTCGGAATAATCTTCCGGACGGATCTCTACCACCATCCCTGAGTTAGACCAGCGGGAACCCCGGTTGGAAGGCGACATTCCATTTACCACGACCTGCTTAGGTCCGCTCGCCGCAGGAACCACGAAACCTCCCGGACACATACAGAAGGAATAGACGCCCCGGTTATTCGCTTGCGTCACAAAACTATACTCTGCCGCAGGAAGATATTTCCCACGACCTTCTTTCCGATGATACTGGATTTGGTCGATCAATTCCTGAGGATGTTCCAGACGAACACCGACCGCGATCCCTTTCGCCTCGATCTGGATCTGGCGTTCGTATAAATAGTTATAGACATCACGGGCGGAATGGCCGGTAGCTAAGATAACAGGCCCGTAAAAGCTCTTTCCCGTATTCGTCTCGATGCCGATCACCTCGTTCTCTTTCATGATAAAAGCATCCATACGGGTCTCGAAATGTACCTCACCTCCGCATCGCTTGATTTGCTCCCGGATATTCTCGATCACACGGGGGAGCTTATCCGTTCCGATATGCGGATGGGCATCCGCCAAGATAGAGGGACTGGCCCCAAACTGGCAAAAGATATTCAGTATCTTATCTACCGAGCCTCTTTTCTTGCTACGGGTATACAGCTTTCCATCAGAATAAGCGCCGGCACCGCCCTCACCGAAACTATAATTTGATTCTCCGTTCACCTTATGCTCACGACTGATCAAGGCGATATCTTTCTTGCGTTCCCGCACGTCCTTACCTCGCTCGACGATGATGGGGCGCAAACCTAACTCTATCAAGCGCAAGGCAGCGAACAGACCTCCCGGACCGGCTCCTACGACGATCACAGGTTTCCCTGCCGAGACATCTTTATACTCTATCGATTGATATTCCGGCTCGCTGGGCATCTCGTTCATGAAAACACGCAGTTTCACGTTGACAAATATCGTTCGCTGGCGTGCGTCTATCGAACGTTTCAATACACGTACGGCTCGGATATTTTTCGGAGCCTCACCCGTCTCACGGGCTACTACTTGCCTTAGCGATTGCTCATTAACAGCCTCTTCCGGCAATATCCGGAGTTGTAATTCTTTTATCATTGTTTATTATATATTAACCGAATAGTTGCCGAAAGGCTTCCTCCACTTTCTTTACCTGTACGATTTGGATCTTACTTTTCGCCGTATCGAAACCTTTTAGATTATTATGCGGAATGATAATCCGGGAGAAACCCAGCTTCTCCGCCTCCAAGATACGTTGCTCAATACGGTTGACCGGACGGATCTCTCCGGACAAGCCCACCTCGCCAGCCATACAAACACCCGGCTCGATGCTGATATCCAAGCTAGAGGAAAGGATGGAGCTGATTACCGCCAAATCGATAGCCGGATCATTCACTTTCAAACCTCCGGCGATATTCAGGAAAACATCTTTCTGGATCAACTTAAAACCCGCCCTTTTCTCCAATACCGCCAATAACATATTCATACGGCGTAAATCGAATCCGGTGGCGCTACGTTGCGGCGTACCGTAAACCGCCGAGCTGACCAAGGCTTGCGTCTCGATCAAGAAAGGACGTACCCCCTCGATAGCGGCGGCGATGGCGACACCGCTCAGTCCCTCATGATTCTGGGTTAATAATAACTCGGATGGATTGCTGACCTCACGAAGCCCGTTCTGGCGCATCTCGTAAATCCCTAGTTCCGCCGTACTGCCGAAACGGTTCTTGATGCTCCGCAAGATACGATACATATAATGCTGATCGCCTTCAAACTGCAACACCGTATCCACGATATGCTCCAATACCTTCGGACCGGCGATACTGCCTTCCTTATTGATATGGCCGATCAATAAGACCGGGACACCGCTTTCCTTGGCGTATTTCAAGATAGCGGCGCTACACTCGCGTACTTGGGAAACACTGCCGGGGGAAGATTCCACGACTTCCGTAAAGATGGTTTGTATGGAATCTATGATCATCAAGTCCGGCTGGATATTGGCCGCTTGCGTAAAAATCTGTTCCAGATGTGTCTCGCATAAGATGAAACAGTTCGGATTATCATGCGATAATCGGTCCGCCCGGAGTTTCAACTGGCGACTGCTCTCCTCGCCCGAGACATATAGGGTTTTCAAGCCTGTCAAGCCCAACACGGTTTGCAAGACCAAGGTGGATTTTCCAATTCCCGGCTCTCCCCCGATCAAGACCAAAGAGCCTTTCACCAAGCCTCCGCCGAGGACCCTGTTTAATTCATCATCTTTTAAATCGATACGGGCCTCCTCTTCCGTCGTTATATCACGCAATAACACCGGACGGATCTTATTGCCCTCCATAATACCGGGAACTGGCCGCTTCACGGCAGGCTCCTTCGTTACGATCTCCTCCACATAGGTGTTCCACTCCCCACAATTCGGGCATTTACCCAGCCATTTCGGGGAATCAGCGCCACAGTTAGAGCAGACATATACGGTTTTTGTTTTCGCCATTCTATCTTGAATTTGGCGTAAAGATACAAAAAACTACTTTTCCCCTACTACAACGATCTTCTTTCCGATACCGCAGCCCTTCTTAATTTCCGGGCTACCTTTCTCCTTATACAAGAATCCGCGGAACATACCGCCACTGTTATAAGGCATGGCGATATTTCCTAGTTTATCCACGGCGATCAAGCCGCCGTTGCCGGCGTTCGTATTCAATTCCGTATGGATGATATAATCTGCCGCTTTCTCTACGCTTTCCTTAAGGTATTTATAGCGGGCACACACATCGAACGCTACCGCATGACGGATAAAATACTCGCCATGCCCCGTACAGGAGACGGCGCAACTGTTATTATCCGCATACGTTCCCGCCCCGATCACGGGCGAATCACCGATACGCCCCCAACGTTTCTTGAACATACCGCCGGTACTGGTCCCGGCCGTTAAGTTTCCTTGCTTATCCAGAACGACACAGCCTACCGTACCGTTCTTCTTACTTTCTTGCTTTAACTTCTCGATCCACTCCATCGTCTTGGGCGTAGCGAAATACATATTGTCTTCTACCATTTCCAAGCCTTGTTCCTTGGCGAACTCCTCAGCACCGGCTCCGCTCAGCATGACATGCGGAGATTTTGTCTTTACGGCATAGGCGGCATTGATCGGATGCTTCACGTGTTTTAAGCCAGCTACAGCGCCTGCGCTTAAATCCTTGCCTTCCATGATGGAAGCGTCCAACTCAAAAGTTCCCTCCGCCGTACAGGTAGCACCAATTCCGGCGTTAAACAACGGATTTCCCTCGAAGTAATTAATGACGGCCATAACCGCCTCCGGTCCCTCGCCTCCCGCCGACAAAACTTTATCTCCAATCATTAAAGCGGAGTCCAATGCGGCGTAATATTGAGCCGACTTAACCGGATCTTCCTCCAATCCGGCCATCGCCCCCGCACCACCATGTACCACGATTACATACTCCCGGTCTTGCGCAAAAGCAATGGATGACACCATCAAAGCCGTCAAGGCTATCATTTGTTTTAACATGCTATTATATTTAATCATTTATACAATGTTCAAAAATAGAACAAATATCTGAATTATCTTAGAGACATAGACTTATTTCCCGATTTTTATCCGTACATTTACTTCGAACGGTAATCTCTTAAATAATAACATTATGGAAGAATACATCGATTCTATCATAAGAGTGGGAAAGATATTGATCGGAAGCATAATGGTCGTGTTCGTACTCTGGTACATCGTAAAGGATATTGTCAAGGCTTATGGGAAAGATTCGCATGAGCCGGATTAAAAAAAGTGCCATGGCGATATGACCACGGCACTTCTCTTCATTATATCATAGAGAGCTATTTCATTCGTTCGTATACCATACCGGTCCCGGCTGGCTGCCCATAACGAACTCCAATGTCGCCCCGCTCATGATTTGCTCGTGGGTGATATAACTCTTATCATAAGGTTGTCCGTTCAGCTTCACGGATTGGATATAAATATTCTCCGCAGAGACCTCGGGAGCCAAAACCGTAAAGGTCTTGCCATTACCTACATGCATCTTCACTTCCGGGAACAACGGGGAGCCGATCTCATATTGGCCACTGATCGGATCAACCGGGTAGAATCCCATGGCGCTAAACACAAACCAAGCGGACATCTGCCCACAGTCCTCATTACCGCAAATACCGTCCGGGGCATTCAGATACAAATCATGTAATACCTGAGCCACGTATTTCTGAGTCTTCCAAGGCTGGCCGACCTTATTATATAAGTAGATCACATGATGGCTCGGCTCATTTCCATGTGCATATTGACCGATCATGCCTGTACTAAAGATAGGCAATTCCTCATCCGATTTGGGGACATAGGTAAACATACTATCCAATTTCTCGGCGAAACGTTCCTTACTTCCTACCAATCCGATCAAACCGTCCAGATCTTGCGGCACGGACCAGAAATATTGCCAACCATTGCTCTCGCAAATATCTTCCGTATAATCATCGGGGCTGAAATTAGCGGCAAAGTTTCCTTTCTCATCACGAGGCTGCATAAAGGAAGTTGCCGGATTGTACACATTATGATAATTCTGTGAACGTTTAAAGAATTCGTCGGCAATCTCTTTCTTACCCATCTTCTCGGCCATCTTAGCGATGCAATAATCATCGTAGGCATACTCCAAGGTCTTCGATAAAGACCAGTTCTCCCATTTTTTCGGATCGCTATAAGCCGGTACGTAGCCCAACTTCTTATAATCGCCGATACCCCGATAGTCATCCCGGTTGGCTGTCGCTATACAAGCCTCCAGCGCTTTCTCGGCATTGAAATCACCGATACCTTTCAGATAAGCGTCTACGATAACGGGCACCGCATGATAACCGATCATCATATTCGTTTCCCAGCCATAAAGGTTCCATAAAGGCAAAGCCCCGTTCTGCTCATAGAACTTCAAGAAACCCTTGATCATATCATTCGCCCGTTCCGGCTCCGTATACGTAAACAACGGATGGGAGGCACGGTAGGTATCCCATAAAGAGAAAGTAGAGTAATTCGTCCATCCGTCCGCTTTATGGATTTGCTGATCCGGGCCGTAATAAGAACCATCCACGTCGCTATAGATCGTCGGGGCGATCATGGAATGATACAAGGCCGTATAGAATTTCACCATATCGTCCGTATTCCGGCTTTTCACCTCAATCTTGGAAAGCTGTCGGTTCCAATTCGCGCTAGCCTGCGCTTGATAGTAATCGAAATCATCCTTCGGGGCTTCCGCACGCAAATTCTTTCCCGCTCCCTCCATGCTGACGCCAGAGATTCCGGTCGTGACAAGGATTTCCTCATCATTCTTCGTATTGAAATCGAAACGGGCCACATAGGCCGTACCGATCCAACCTTTTTCCTTGGTCACGATAGAAGTCGTATCCATATGACAAGCCACGAAAGGCTTAGAGAAACGGGTCTCGAAATAAACATGCTGCAAGGGAGACCAGCCTTGGGATAGGCGGTATCCACGGATCGTCGTAGAGTCTACCACCTCGATCTTGGAATCCAAGGTAAAGTCCCAATTCATCGCCTTCTTCAAGTTCAAGAATACCGAAGCCTCGGCCTCCGGGAAGGTATACCGCTGGATACCGCAACGCTCGGTAGCCGTAAGCTCCACGTTAATGTTATAATCCTTCAGCAATACCCGGTAATATCCTGCGGAAGCCGCCTCGTCATTATGCGAGAACGTGGAGTAAATGCCTAACGGCGCAGGGGCCTCTTTATAAGGACGGGTCACGGGCATAAAAGAGATATCGTATAAATCGCCTGCCCCCGTACCGGAAAGGTGCGTATGGCTAAAGCCGGCGATCGTCGTATCCGGATAGAAATACCCCGAGATGCGATCCCAACCCGGCAAACCGTTATCCGGGCTCAATTGTACCATACCAAAAGGAACTTGGGCTCCCGGGTAGGTATTGCCGGTAAAATCCGTACCGATCATGGGGTTCACATACTGCGAGTAATCCGCCTCCTGTTTCTTTTCAGGCGTGCAGGCCACGAGTGCCAGCAAAGAGACCGCCAATATAGACATGTGCTTCATGTTATGCAATTCGTTTTGAGTTTGAGCAAACATACATAAATTATTTCGAAAGAGAAACAGTTTACGGGGAAAACTTTCTATTTTCATCGGGGTGAAAATCTTTTTTCATTATGATGAGAATCTTTTTTCATCAAGGAGAAAATCTTTTTTCATCAAGACGAGAATTCGGTGGAATCCTTTAACTTTGTACAAAAACTACGATAACATGGAAGATAAAACATCAATACCACGCTATGGCTCTTACAGCTTGTCTAGGAATGGGTGATGAGGAGATCATCCATCTATTACCCGGACACATTCAAGCCCTCAAATGCGTTGATCGTAGGTCTGCGCTCATAGGACGAGGGTATGAAGGAACGGCAGAAAGAATTAGGTATAAAAGGTTTATCTCCGGAAGAAGTGGCGGCTGATAGCTCGCTTATCCTCGAATGGTTGAAAGGGACAGGTGCTTCCAAGGTTGTCATCCATCTCGATATAGATGTCATCGATCCGGCGGATATGATAGCCGGGGTCGGCATAGAACCGAACGGGATGAAAATAAACGAGGTAGTACGTGCCATCAATGACATTGCGTCCGAATACGATCTAGTAGGACTTACCGTCGCCGAACCTATGCCACGGATAGCGATTAAGCTTAGGAATATGTTGAGTCAATTACCACTGTTAAAAGCTTAAGCAATCAGATTGCCGTTCCGGTATTCTGATGGTGAGACTTTCAGCAATCGTTGCACGTAACGGCTGAAAAAAGACAAAGAAGAGAAATTCATATTGTCTGAGATTTCTTTCAATGTCAGGTTCTTGTCTGAAAGCAAGTGGGTAATCCGGGAGATGGTGAAACGGTCTATCCAGTAATTTGCTGTAAATCCGCTTGCTTTCTTACAAACTTCCGTAAGGTATTTAGGCGTAATGCAGAGCCGTGAAGCGTAATAGGATACTTCCCTGTGGTTTCGATAATCCCCCGCTTTTAGCAGATTTATAAATCGCTCCATCAACACGGCATTTTGTTCCGATACAGAGGGAGATTCATAAATTCGTGCATGGAAATCGTAAAGGTCGAGCACGAAGGTTTTAGCCAAACAACCGATTAGTTCGTCATGAAAACGATGCGTATAGTCCGTCAACCGCCTGCGGATAAGTTCAATATCTTCCATAAATATCCGCTGTTCTCGCTCTGTAAGCGACATGATCGGGTTACGGAGTAGTGTCAACTTTCCTATCACGTCATAATCATTTTGAGGGATATTCTTGAATGAAAAACTGTTCGAGATATAAAGTACCGTTACCTGAAAATCGTCGCTTATCTCTATCTTAGATATAAGTTCATTATGAGTAAATATAACGCAATCCCCTTTCCTCATCCGAAACCATTCGCCCGTCATCAGGAATGAAGCTTCACCCTCACGACAAAGCGCATGTGTACAATACCGGTCAAAACTCCCGGAAATCATATCATCGAGGTTGTCAGCAAATAGGATATCCGTATTCATAATCAGTTCTCTTGTTTACAGAGTAAAGATACAGAAAAACACGATATAAAAATAAAATCGAGACTCAACAACCGAAAAAAATGAAAATAGCACCGACTTTTATTTATCGTCATATCCGCTTATCAGACATAACTTTGCGACCACAATTTAAAATAACATTACGATGAACAAAACAGTAAAATTGAACAACGGCGTAGAAATGCCGATCTTGGGTTATGGTGTATATCAAATAGCCCCCGAGGAATGTGAACGTTGCGTATTGGATGCTATCAGCGTAGGCTATCGCTCCATCGACACGGCACAAGCGTACTATAACGAGGAAGGTGTAGGCAAAGCCATAAGTAAATGTGGCGTACCTCGCGATGAATTGTTCATCACCACAAAAATATGGGTGACCAACGCCGGAGAGGAGAAGGCGAAAGCCTCCATCGATGAGTCTCTGCGCAAATTACAGACCGAATATGTTGATCTTCTGCTCATTCACCAGCCTTTTGGCGACTATTATGGAACATATCGTGCCATGGAAGAGGCTTACCGTGCAGGGAAAGCCCGGGCCATCGGCGTAAGTAACTTTTACCCGGACCGTTTTATCGACCTAGCGGAACATGTAAAAATAAAACCCGCAGTGAATCAAGTGGAAACACACGTCTTCAATCAGCAAGTGAAAGCAGAGGAAATCATGCGGGAATATGGTACACAAATCATGTCATGGGCCTCTTTCGCAGAAGGGCGCAATAACTTTTTCACGAACGGGATATTGACGGGAATCGGACAGAAATATAATAAATCCGTGGCGCAAGTCGCCTTGCGCTTCCTCATCCAACGCAACATAGTCGTTATCCCCAAATCCACGCATAAAGAACGGATGGCAGAGAACTTCGACGTATTCAGTTTTGAACTTTCGGAACAGGACATGAATGAAATCGCGAAGTTAGACAAAGCCCAAAGCCTGTTTTTCTCACATTATGATCCGGAATTGGTACGGTTCATATTGAGCCTAGAGAAAAACAGATAAGCAAGGCCTACACAAAAAGAGGCGTAATCCGTTATGGATCACGCCTCTTTTATATTACATTATTATAACTTTCGGGATTTATTCCTCATTATTATCTTCCTCATTCTCCTCGTCTTCTTCCTTTGGGGCTTTCTTCACGAAGAACGCACTCAACTCATACAAACCGTAGAGCGGTAAGAATACGATACTTAACGTAAACGGATCACTACTTGGAGTGATGAACGCCGCACCAACTAACAAGCCGACAACAGCATGCCGTCTGTATTTATGAAAGAACGAGCGGTTTAGCAGCCCTATCTGAGATAATAGCCAAGACACCAATGGCATCTCAAATACGATTCCCATCACGAAGATCAACATCAAGAAGTTATCCATGTAAGAATCAAGGGATACCTGTTCCGTAATGGCGGCACTCAACTCGTAAGTCGCCAAGAAACGTAGTGTCATCGGGAACACCAAGAAATAACCCACTGAGCATCCGATAAAGAACATTATCGTTCCGAACAAGAATACCCAACGTACATTTTTCTTCTCATTCTCGTAGAGAGCCGGACTTACGAACTTCCAGATCTCCCACATCAAATAGGGGAAAGTCAATAATAACGCCAGCCAGAAAGAACTTGTCATATGCGTGAAGAACTGGGAAGCCAGTTTGATATTGACAATGTTCACATGGAACGTATCATTACAAAAGTCCGGGAGAAAAGAAAAATGAGAACTAATCTTACACATTTCCCGATAGACGATGAAATCGGAGCTACACGGGGCCATCACGACATTATCGAACAGCCACGGCATTACCGAGAACCCGGCTATAGCAAAAACAAAGAGCGCTAAAACAGAACGAAATAAAGTCCAACGAAGTTCTTCTAGGTGATCCCAGAATGACATTTCTTCTTGTTGCATCTTCCTTTACTTCTTTTCCGTATCGTCTAATTTGATATCGTCTTCCAAACCTTTTACACCGTCCTTGAAATTCTTCACACCCTTACCGATACCTTTCATCAGCTCAGGAATTTTCTTACCACCGAAAAGTAACAACACAACAATGGCGATGATCACGATCTCGCCAGTACCTAAGTTTCCTAAAAATAGTAATTCATTCATGATATTATAATATTAGTCATTAATATTCTCGTTTCTATGGGGGCAAAGATACAATTTGTAATGAATAGTAGCCTCATTATTCCAAATTTATTACCTTTGCACCGTCTTAAAAAACTGAAATTAGAAAAAAATTAGAAAGATGAAAGCGTACGTATTTCCCGGTCAGGGGGCACAGTTCGTAGGTATGGGCAAAGACCTCTACGATAATAATCCTCTTGCTAAAGAGATGTTTGAGAAGGCTAACGAGATCCTTGGTTTCCGTATCACGGATTTAATGTTTGCCGGAACAGACGAGGATCTGAGACAAACCAAGGTTACTCAACCAGCGATCTTCTTACACTCTGTCATTCTCGCGAAAACATTAGGTGATCAATTCCAGCCGGATATGACCGCAGGTCACTCATTAGGAGAATTCTCTGCCTTGGTAGCTGCCGGAGCATTGTCTTTCGAGGACGGCTTGGTATTAGTTTCCAAACGTGCCATGGCTATGCAAAAGGCTTGCGAGGCAACTCCCTCTACAATGGCCGCCGTATTAGCCTTGCCGGACGCGACGGTTGAGGAAATTTGCGCAAGCATCAAGGACGAGGTAGTGGTTTGCGCTAACTATAATTGCCCGGGCCAATTGGTAATCTCCGGTTCTATCCCCGGTATCGATCAGGCTTGCGAGAAGTTATTGGCCGCAGGCGCTAAGCGTGCCTTGAAGTTGAAAGTAGGTGGAGCGTTCCATTCTCCATTGATGGAACCGGCTCGTACGGAGTTGGCTGCCGCTATCGAGGCTACGACGATCAATAAACCTTCTTGCCCGGTTTACCAGAACGTAAGCACGAAAGCCGAGACTTGCCCGGAAACAATTAAGGCTAACTTGATCGCACAGTTAACCGCCCCAGTACGTTGGACCCAAAGCGTACAAAACATGATCGCCGACGGTGCCACTCATTTCATCGAGTTAGGCCCGGGTGCCGTTCTTCAGGGATTGGTTAAAAAGATTAATAAGGAAATGACTACGGAAGGTATGCAATAATTTACCTTTCAATGTAATAGGATAAAAGTCCGAAAAGGATGGAGGGTGATTTCCCTCGTCTTTTCCGGACTTTTTTATATACGATGATGATTCGAAAAGATCTTGAATGCTAAACTAATCAAAGGCCAACGTTGTTTTATACTATAAACACAATTCAGAATATAGAAAATGGAAACAGTACAACAGAAAAATAGGATTATCCTACTTTGGCCGGATGGAGCGCCCACTAGTAATGGATTGGCCGGCGTAGAATTGGAAGATGCCCCGAATGCCATATCCAATATATCGAATCCTTCCCTATTGGTTTATCCGGCGACGAAGCCGAATGGCAAGGCGATCTTGATGTGTCCGGGTGGCGGACTTTCCAAGATTTCGATCGGACATGAGGGGCGTGATATGGCCGCATGGTTTAATGCGCAAGGTATTACTTATGCCGTATTGAAATACCGGATGCCGAACGGACATAGGGAAGTCCCTCTGGACGATGTTCGCCAAGGTCTCCGCATCCTCCGTAATTACTCGGAAGAGTGGAAGATTACGAAGGTCGGTGTCATGGGTGCCTCCATTGGCGGTTATATCGCCGGGCATGCCGCAATATTCGGGGTAGACGACGCACGTCCGGATTTCCAAATACTCCTTTATCCGGTTATAAGTATGCTACCTCATTTAACGCACCTTAAATCGAGGGAACGGCTATTAGGAGCGAATCCCACGCATGAGGAAGAGGAAGCTTTCTCTCTGGAATTACACGTAAACTCACTGACACCTCCCGCTTTTATAGCGTTGGCTTCGGATGACGAGGCGATTAGCCCGGAGAATAGCGTGCTTTATTATCTTGCTTTACTAAAGAACAAGGTGTCCGCCTCCTTGCATATTTACCCAAAGGGCGGCCATAGTTTTGGGTTCCGGGACAACTTCGTATACAAACGTCAATGGACTGACGAACTGGAGAAATGGCTAAGCACGATTGAATAAGAGACTCGGGTTAAAACCCGAAGTCTCCGTGATCCTCGTCCGCTGCTTCCTCCTCCGTTCCTTTTATATAAATAAAGTCATCTCCCTGACGGATGCAAGAAGAGACTGGTATTTTCTCACTTAAACGTTTCAAGGCTTCTTGATCTTTCACGTAAATCAAGGCTTGATAATCATCGGCCTTCCTATCTCCGACGAACCAGACTCCCGTGAACGGGCAATCTTCCAGCAATTCAGCCAAAGACGTACTGGCGCTTGAGACAGAGATTGGACCTCGCAAATATTTCACCGCACCCGAATAAGGGGAACGAATCCCAAGTATCTCCGGAATTTGAGGAGCCTCCTTACCATCCATCGGTAAATAAAGACGGATCAATTCGTCTACCGCATCCTTAGCGGCCGAGGAACCGGAAGAGAAAACCACCGATACATACTTATTCCCTACCACGGCTTGTAACTGATAGGGAGATAAACAATCAATACATCCCAAGGCATCAGTCCGTTCGCATTTAAATATATGCAAAGAGTAAATACCAAACGCATCCTCGGGGCTAGGCATCTCGTAAATCTCTAGGGTATAATCCTCTCCTTTGTAAACGACATCTCTTGCCGTTAACCGGGAAACGCCATACTCCAAAAACTGCTCGGCCCCTCCATTCATGAAACCATAAAGCCCGGAACCGGTAAATACACGCTCCCGCTTTACCTGTACCCCATCCTGTGCCCATAACAGAACCGGAAAGCAAAGAAAGAGACAACAACGTATCAAACCTCTCATAAATCAATCTCCTTTAAATCCACTTTACTTCGGTCGGCAATCCCGAGCTTTATCTCTTCCGCCAATTCCAAGAAACGCCGGCTACCGGGCTTTTCCTGTTTTTGTATCCCCTCCTCGATCCGCTTAGCGAGTACCATATCGAAACTGACACTATCCACGGCTACCGCATCCGAGCCGAGCAGCAACGCATTGTATTGGCAAATGAACTGGGGATTGGCCTCCGGGCCACCCTCAAAACAGCCTTTCAGCGCATCCACGATGTTCAATACCACCTTATCACGAAGAGGCGGGAAAGCACAAGCATAAGCGCAGGTCTCATGCCATAATTCTTTATGAAGCCTGCTCGTATTCGAGATAGATCCGAACGCTAGGTTCTTCATGCAGGAAGTGATCGAGACTCCGGCGTTTTTCAATACAGGGATATTGATGATCTTAGTCACCATTTCCGTACAGATCTTAGAGAAATAAGACTCCTCTCCCGAGTTAATCATATAGGGCATCGTGTAGGCATCGTATTCCTCCACTATAGCCGCCCGGAAATATTGGCTGCGGTCGATACGGTTCTCTCCGTAATACTTTCCATCGGCATCGATATAACTACCGTTCTCGTCTTGATATTCCGTTCCAAGTATACGGATACCGGGATAATTCTCCTCCGTAAAGCCGGACTCTTTTAAATCGACCTCACGACGGTCCCAAATAATAAGATTCTTCCGGGGAATGCCTGCTTCCTCCAATTGCTTGATAACGGATTGGGTGACCGCATGTGAAGTAGACAAGAGCATTCCCGCTATCGGATTTACTTTCAAGCCAATGACATCTTCCGACCCGACGAAGCGCAGCCAAGCCGCTTTCAGATCACTCTCGCCGGTCAGATATAACATTCCGGATTTAAGCATCTCGTAGGCTACGGCCTCAGATGGTTTACCATCCACGACACAATGGGCGGAATTCATCTTGACTACTTTTCCGGGATATTTACCCGGCATGGAATATTCGTTACGAGGAATAGCCAATGCCTGTTTCACATTGGTTTGGGGCTTCATTTTCTCCGAAGCCAAAGAAGAGGCCGCTTTCGCCACGGGAGTAAGCGCCGCCCCTACACCGCCTAAAGCGATAGATCGAAAGAAGTTACGTCTTTTCATGGGGATATAGGTTCACATTATATTCGTACCAAAGATAGTGAAATATATCCATAAAAAACGGTGCCACACAAATAAATGCGTGACACCGAAAAAGTATATATAAAACAGACCAAGCAGGTTCGCTATTTAGCGTTCCACCAAAGTGGAGTAGTCGTCAAGTCCGGGCCGCCCAAAAGCTGGAGAGCTTGCGCATAACCCACTTGATTATTCGTTTGGATATTCGCCGGATAACGATAACGTTTCGGGTAGAAATCCCAACGGCATTCCTTAGAGGTAGCGACCGTCAAAGGAACTTGATTCAATGGGTTGTAATCCTTCTCTACCGCTTGGTTCTCGAAGAAAGGAAGACCTAAACGACGATGATCGCTCCAAGCCTCTTCCGGCAACCAAGGAACTTGCGCTATATATTTCTGGGTGATAATCTTCGTCAGAGCGTCATTATTATAAGCGCCATTCCGGTAGATCGAGTTATGGGGATATTCATACGTACGGCTTTTTACCTCCTTCGTATATGGGTCCGTATAACGGATCGTATACGATTTCGCCTCTGTCGTATGGTCGAAAGCGACGGAAGTACCTACACGGTTGTATTTCTGAGACGATAGGTAATCGCCGACTTGACTCAATAAGCCATGATACTCAAAACTAGCCGTAACACCAGACTCATAATTGGATTTAGCCGTTCCCGGAACTTTCCAGCCTTTCACCGCAGCCTCCGCCAATAAGAAGTAACTTTCCCACGGGCCGAAGAAGACACGCTTATTGGTGCTCATTCGATATTGTTTCGACATAGAGGGATAATTATAATTCTTACCTGTCAGCTCACTTACCAGACCGGCTTTCACGTCCCATTCTCCGGCGACCCAAGTGCCCCACGTATATTTCGGATCGATCGTCAACATATTCTGGGTATTATCCGCCGGATTCTTCAAGTGAACCGGCTTCACCTCGCTGGCCGCACCGATAAAATCGGAATAAACCACGCCATCATCCCAGCCTACTACACTAAACAACTTCGGGGCACGGGGATCTACGTATTGAGGTATACCGTCGAAATAAAAACCGGCGCACGGATCATTCGTTGTCAGCGGGAAGTGCTGGTTCAAATACAAACCTTGATACTCGTACGGATTCTTCAAATGGCTTTTTAAGGAGTCCGGCAACGGAAATTCCTGTCCACCCAAACCAACTACCAAGTTCTTAAACGTCACGGACATCGCCTGCCCATTCCAAGGACGAGACATCACGCTCGTCAGCTCATCCCAACCCTCTTTCTCCTGCACGGAAGCGATATCGGTTGGCTCGGAAATAAATGTCTTAGAGGCGGCATCCTCAAATTCCGCTTTCGCTAAGACAGGATCGACAGCCGAGATACGCATCGCCAAACGCATACGCAAGGAGTTGGCGTACTTCTTCCATTTCGCAACATTTCCCGCATAGAAAGCATCCTCGTTAGCCATAGCGGACATATCCAAGGAGGGGTCCAACGCAGACTCAGCTTCCCGTAACTCTTTCAATATAAATTGATAGATAGCCTCTACACTATCGTACTCAGCCGGTACACCGGAGAAAGCGGCTAACGCTGGGATCGGCCCGAAACCGTCAGCGACTTCCGAGTTCAAGTAAGCACGCCAGATACGGGACATCTGGATTACGTTCTTATAATAGGGATAGGTATCCGCCTCCCCATTGGCAACCATCCGCTCTCCCAGCTGGATCGCTTTGGTCACTTGATTCAGCCAACCTACGGCGTAATCATTACTCAAGTAGATCGTACTATAATCATTGTTATCCGTACCGATCGTAAAACCACTTCCCCTATTGAAACGGGAAGCACGGTCCCAGTACAAGATAAAGATACGCTCGGCTATCTCTGGGTTCATCTGGTCTCCCATGATAGAGGCATTCAGGAACCATTGGGGTTTCACCTTATCCTCTCCCACAAGATTCGGGTCCTCATTGATCTCCTGAAAGTCATTACAGGAAGAAAGAAGAGCAGCCACCGATACCAGTCCGGTAAAAAGTATATTTCTTGTTTTCATCTTCATCATTTTTATCGTAATTCAAATTATCATGTATTCCATTAGAATCCCACGGTTACATTAAACGTATAGGAACGGCTGGTCGGCGCGGCTCCATTCTCGAATCCGGTAGCGTTGGTATTCGTGGCGGCAACGGACTCGGGGTCGATACCCGGCAAGTTATAATGGATCATCCAAACATTGTTACAAGTAGCGGATAGACGTACACGCTGGAAAGGCGTTTTCTTCAACATCTGTCGATTGAACTCGTAGCCAAAGGTGATATTACGCAAACGGACATTGGTGGCGCTATAGGTATAAACCTCTGGTAAACCATAATTTCCGGTAGACCCAATACGCTCCCAATAGTTCTGGGGAGTGACGGCGACCGTATTCTCCGCATAACCACTGCCCTGTTGAACCACGGTATTCGGTACCACGAATTCGGCACGATCACCATTCACCACTGTTCCGGCGGCGTTACCCCGGGTATACAGGTTGGAGGCTGTCGCCGAATAGATGCTACCACCGATACGGAAGTCTATCAAGAAGCTCAGGTTAAAACCTTTATAAGAGAAATTATTGGTCCAACCCATCATCCAATCCGGACTCTGGTTTCCTACTTTCGACTTCTCGGTAGAGATCAAAGGCAAACCGTCATCACCTACGACGATCTTTCCATAGTGAGGACTATTCTCATCGGTCACACGCATAAAGGTCTGCCCGTAGATCTCACCATAATAACCACCTACCGGAGCTACGATCTGGATAGCGTCGAACGTCTTTATATCATATAGATTCACGCCCTCGTATAATTCTTTGATCTTATTCCGGTTCAAGGAGAACTGCGCCGTAGAGCTCCAGCTCAATCCGGCGGGATTGTCTAGAATCGTACCGTTCAAGGAGATCTCCAAACCCTCGTTCTGAATGTTACCCGCATTAATCTTACGGGAAGCATAGCCGGAGAACGGGTCCATCGGTAAATCCAGTAACTGGCGGGTAGCGTTGGACTTATACCAAGCGGCATCCAAGCCTAACCGGTTATTAAAGAAACGGATATCGAAACCGGCCTCCCATGATTTAATCAACTCACTACGTACGTCCGAGTCGTAAAGTACCTTACCCGGTTTCGCCGTCGTATTCCCGTTGGGGTCCTTGCCTACAGAGTAGAAGTTATATAATTGATACGGGTCCAAGTCGTTACCTACCTCAGCGAAGGAGGCACGTACCTTAGCGAAAGAGAACCAATCCGGCATGCTTCCGCCAATCTTCGGCAACATATCGGAGATCACCGCGGAGAAGCTGACAGACGGATAGAAATAAGAGCGGTTGGCTTTCGACATCGTAGACGACCAATCGTTACGTGCCGTAACATCCAAGAACAGATAACCATCCCAGTTCAACTGCAACGACCCGTACAAGGAATTCATACGACGGCGGATCAACTCGGAAGTGACTGTTGGCTTATTCACGCCATTATTCAGCGAGAACAAGTTCGGCACCAACAACTCTCCGGCAGAAGCGTTCATCTTATTACGCTGCTGGAGCATCAAGTTACCACCGAAAGTAACGAAGCCTCCCAGCCGATCGATCAAGTTATCCTTCCGGGCCGTAGCCAAGAAACTGAAGTTATTCTCATAGAAGGTCTCCGATCCCTCGGTATACAGACCTCTCGGACTGGTATTACCACCGGCATATACTTTCTCGCTCTTCGTCGTGGTATAATAATCCGTACCACCTCTCAACTCAATATCGAACCAATCGGTCGGGGCATATTTCAAGGAGATATTTCCTAACAAACGGTTACGGGTATCCTCGTTCTGGCGATAACGGGTCACCCAATAAGGGTTCTCCTGCGGATTCTTGGAGGCGTCATACCAAATCATATTGCCTTGCTCATCCACGTCATCCTCAAACTCACGGATATTCAAGGAACGAGGCAGGTTATAGATCGTATTGAAAGCGTTCGAGGGATTCACGCCCTGAATCGGGCGGTTATGTGCGTTTTGATTGATATAATTCACCTTGGCATCTACTTTCCACTTTTCCGCCTCATCTAGGAAAGTAGTGGCACGCAAGGTAATATTCGTCTTGTTTAGTTTTGAGCGTGGGGTGATGCTAGCATCGTCGGAACGGTTTACGGAGGCGAATACCGCCGTACCCTTTATGTTCTGCTGGAAGCTGACACCCTCGTTAAAGGAGGTTCCGGTACGGAAAAAAGCGTCGATATTATCATATGTATGCAGAGGGATTTGGTTGCCTCTCCAATTGGTTACCATTTGTCCCGTGGCTTTCGGTCCCCAGCTAAGGCGGGATTGGTTATCGTAAACGCCCACGGAGCCTTGTCCGAAGTCGTTCTGTAAATCAGGTTTCAGGAAAATCGTCTCGGCGGTGATACCGGCGTTGATCGTAATACCGAGTCCCTCGTTCTTACGTCCGGACTTGGTAGTGATCAAGATCACGCCGTTACCGGCACGTGAGCCATAAAGGGCGGCGGCGGAAGCACCCTTCAATACCGTCATGGACTCGATATCTTCCGGGTTGATATCCGAAAGACCGTTACCCATATCCGCTCCGGAGTTACCCCATACATCATCCACGCCACCGGTGAAGTTATCCATCGGGGTACCGTCTACGACAATCAAGGGCTGGTTGCTACCCGTCAATGAGTTATTACCACGAAGTACGATCTTAGAAGACCCTCCTACGCCATTGCTTGAACGAACGATCTGCAAACCGGAAACCTTACCGGAAAGGGAGTTCGCCAAGTTCGGCTCACGGGAGGCCAAGAGGTCATCCCCTTTCAACTCCTGCATGGCATAACCCAAGGCTTTCTTATCCCGTTTCATACCCAAGGCGGTCACCACCACCTCATCGAGTTTCTGGGTATCTTCCACGAGTTTAACCGTAATCTCGGACTGGCCGGTATACGGGATGTCTTGCGAGGTATAACCGATAAACGATATCTGTATGATATCCCCTTTCTTCACGTTATCCAAAGTAAAATGCCCGTCCAAGTCGGTCATAGTACCATTGGTAGTTCCTTTCACGATTACGGACGCCCCGGTAACGGGTCCTAAGGCATCCTCAACTATTCCCGACACCTTTGCGTTTTGCTGTGAAATGTCAACCCTCGGAATCCCGGACATAGGCGTGGCGTATAAGTTTCCCGAGAACCCAAGCGCCCCTACCAACAGGATTAAGCTGACTGGTCTGAATCTTTTCAACATAACTACTGTTTTTTGTTTATTTTGATAGACAATGTTTTAGTTTTTGCGTCAACGAATGTCATTTATCCTGTATAAACATAAAAAGGGCAGATATGTTTTGAGTTTAACATATACAAGAGTAACCGGAGAGAGATGAGTATCACTCCGGTATCTCAGTAAACCAGGAAGGTCGTGAGTTTAGTGACAAGTGATTTTAGGAATGGACAATATATATACTGCGTTGCCCCAATAATATATACTGCGTTGGTCAAGTAAGATATACTACGTTTATTAGAATGCCCATCATAAGCACCTTTCGACCGCAGTCGGCAGGGGCTTACGATGGGCATTGTTAGATGCTTATAATAGCGGTCGGCACAAATACACAAAAACAGGGGCTTTTGACACACCCTCTTTCATATAAATCAATGTTTAGCCCACCATAGCGGAGTAGAAATTAAATCAGCTCCACCCAATAGCTCAACAGCTTTCATATAACTATCCTTACTATTGATTTCCATATTCGCTGGATAGCGCAGACGTTCTTGATAGAATTCCCACTTACATTCCTTACAGTTAGCACGAGTAAGAGGCAACTCGTTACTAGAAACGTTATAATCTATCTCAACAGCTTGATTCTCAAAGAAAGGCAAACCTAAACGACGATGATCAGACCATGCCTCTAAAGGTAACCAAGGAACCTGTGCCAAGTATTTTTGCGAGATTATCTTTGTCAGCTTATCATTATTGACCGTACCATTCTTATAAATAGAATTTTTCGGATAAGCATAAGTAGTAGTCTTTTTCTCACCAGTATAACCATCTACATATTCAGCCGTATAAGACTTTGCTTCCGCCGTATGATCAAAAGCGACAGAAGTACCTACACGGTTATATTCCGTAGAACTCAAATAATCATTTAAGAACTCAGATACACCGTGATATTCAAAGCTAGCTGCTATACCAGCCTCATAATGAGATTTCGCACTACCAGACACGTTCCAACCATACAACGCAGCTTCAGCCAATAAGAACTCCGTCTCCCACGGCCCAAACCATACACGCTTATTCGTACTTTCACGATATATCTTGGATAAAGAAGGATAAGTCTTACTTGCTCCTGTCAATTCGCTGGTTAGCGCTGAGTATTTATCCCATTTTCCAGCAACCCAAGTATTCCAAGTATATTTCACGTTCAACTCCAAATATGTCTTATTGTTATCCTCAACATTTCCAGTAGCAGGATCCGCTAAACGAGCCTTATCAGCCAAACCGATATTAGAGAAATAAACAGTACCATCATCATATCCCGGAATATGAAACAACTTAGTAGCACGAGGATCAATCTTTGAAGGAAGAGCATCAAAGAAATAGCCTGCAGCCGGATCATTCGTAGAAACCGGTAAGTGTTTTTCTAATCGAAGGCCTAGATAATTACGAGCATCTTTCAATACCACATCCTCTTTTATCGCCGCAGGAACTTGGAAATCGATTCCTCCTAGGCCAATCATCATATTATTAATGGTGACCGAAATGGGTTGGGCATTCCAAGGACGAGACATCACACCATCAAGATCAGTCCAACCGCCTTTTTCTTGCACCTGAGCAATTTCATCTTGCGTAGTAATAAAATTATTCGTCGAAGCGGCATCCTCAAAAGCAGCCTTTGCTTTAGCTTGATCTACAGCAGATAAACGCATAGCGTAGCGCAAGCGTAATGAGTTCGCATACTTTATCCATTTAGAGGCATCACCATCATAGAAAGCATCCGTTTTCTCTGATGTAATAGCGCTCATATCCGCATTTACATCTATCTTGCCAGCGGCATCTTTCAATTCAGAAATAATAAAATCATAAATATCTTCTATACTCTTATATTCTACGATACCATCAAAAGCGTTTGCCGGAGGCACAGGACCAAAGTTATCAGCCAATTCAGAGATGACATAAGCCCGCCAAATACGAGACATCTGTAGCAAATTGTTCTCATAAGGATACTCCGGATTGGCGGCACGTTCCGTACCAATTTTCACGGCCATATTAACATTGTTCAGCCATCCCACTCCATAATCAACGCCAAAGTAGTCCGTATTATAATCATTATAATTCGCACCTGTAGCTAAACCACTACGACGTTCAAAACGAGCCGCACTTTTCCATTGATACACGAACACACGCTCTGCGATATGCGGGTTCTGCTGTGCCCCCATGATTGATTTATTCAGTAGATAAGATACTTTGATCGCACTTTCATCTACGGCATTCGGGTCTTTATTTATTTCCTCAAAGTCGTTACATGCAGTAAATAAAACGGCTAATGAAGCTAACCCTATTATTGTTCTTTTTAATGTTTTCATACTTAAAATCATCTTTCTTATTAGAAACCAACTGTTACATTAAATGTGAAAGAGCGAGAAGTCGGAGCTGCCCCATTCTCAAAACCAGTAGCATTGGAATTTGTAGCCGAAATAGATTCCGGATCAATACCTTCCAAATGATTTACAATCATCCAAACGTTATTCGCCACGAATGATACACGTACTTTCTGTAATGGGGTTTTCTCTAACCATTTTTTCTCAAAATCATAACCAACGGTAATATTACGTAGACGAATATTAGTAGCATCATATAAAAATGCCTCACCCACACCGATATTACCTCCGGCAGCACGTCCCCAGTACAATTCAGGAGTAACAGCATTAGAATTTGCCGTATAACCACCATTTCCATCAGAAGTCACTGAATTCGGAACTACAAATTCCCCACGGGTTCCATTTATAACGGTACCTGCGGCATTACCTGCCTTGTACAAATTAGCAGTGGTCGCTGAGTAAATATTTCCACCAATACGAGCATCAATCAAAAAGCTCAAAGAAATATTTTTATAAGAGAACGAGTTAGTCCATCCCAACATACAATCAGGCTGTTGATTCCCCAGATAATAATCATCTGAAGTAACTAATGGTAAACCTTGAGCATCTACAATAATTTTACCAGCATGTTCCCCACTTTCAACACGTTGGAATTTTTTACCATAAATATCGCCATAATAACTACCCGTACGGGCTACAATCTTTAAATCATCAAAAGTCTTGATGCCATATTCATTTACTCCTTCATACAAATCTATGATTTTATTTTTATTGAAGGAAGCATTCAATGTTGTTTCCCAATTTAAGCCTCTAGGATTCTGCAAAATAGTACCATAAAGCATTAATTCCACACCTGAATTTTGAATATTACCTGCATTGATCTTACGTTTGGAATAACCAGAAAATGGATCCATTGCCAAATCTAGCAATTGGCGGGTAGCATTAGATTTGTACCAAGCCGCATCAATACCTAATCGATTATTGAAAAACTTCAAATCAATACCGGCTTCCCAAGATTTAATCAACTCTGAACGTACAGAAGAATCATATAAAGTAGTTCCTAGAGCTGCAGTTGGGTTACCATTTGGATCTTTATCAACCTTGAATACAGTATACAATTGATATGGATCAAGGTCATTACCTACTTCCGCATAAGAAGCACGAACCTTAGCGAAACTCATCCATTCCGGCATTGTACCGCCAACCTTTTCCACCATATCTGAAATAACACCAGATAAGCTAACCGAAGGATAAAAATAAGATTGGTTTTCTTTACTCATAGTGGAAGACCAGTCATTACGAGCCGTAATATCCATAAACAGCCAGCCATCCCAGTTCATTTGCAAAGAACCGTAAATAGAATTCATCTTGCGCTGTACATCTTCAGATGTATGCGTCATATTATTCTTGTCAGCGGCATTAGACATCGCAAATAGATTCGGGATCAATAAATCACCCGTACCAGCCTCTAATTTCTTACGGCGTTGCATCATCAAGTTTCCACCCACGGTCACAAAACCACCAAACTTGCTAAAAAGGTTATCTTTCTTAAAGGTAGTCAAGAAACTATAGTTGTTCTCATAAAAAGTCTCCGACTTCTCAGAGTAACGCCCTTTCGGATTCACATTACCACCAGAATATACCTTATTTGTAGTCGTAGTCGTATAATAGTCCGTACCGCCTTTTAGCTCGAGGTTCCACCAGTCCGTTATCTTATAAGAAAGAGAAATTGTACCTAACAAACGATTACGAGAGTCTTGATTTGTTCTATAATCTTTAATCCAATACGGATTTTCTTGGGGAGTACTCTCGGTATCCCACCAAATCATATTTCCATTTTCGTCCAAACAGTTCTCCAGATCCCTAATATCCAGCGATCGTGGTAAATTATAGATCGTACTAAAGGCATTCGATTGGTTAATACCTTGGATTGGACGATTCTTTGCGTTATTATTTAAATAGTTGGCTTTTGCATCTAATTTCCATCTTTTATCCGGACCGAACTCGCTTGTTCCACGCAAAGTAAGAGACGTTTTATTTAATGATGCACCCGGAACGATGCCCTTATCATCAGAGCGATTAATTGAGGCGAATACCGCCGTCCCATCATAGCTCTGCTGAAAAGATACACCTTCATTGAATGAAGTTCCTTTCTGGAAATAAGCATCTATATTATCATAAGTATACATCTGGACTTTCTGCCCATCCCAGCGATCAATTGTTACGGAACCATCGGCAACAGGCCCCCAGCTTGAACGGTCTTTCACATTATATATGCCATTTGTACCCTGACCATACGTATTCTGTAATTCTGGTTTCAAAAACATGCTTTCCACTGTAACTCCGGCATTTACAGTAATACCTAATCCACTTTGCTTTTTACCCGATTTCGTCGTAATCAAAATTACGCCATTACCTGCACGAGAACCATATAACGCGGCGGCTGAAGCTCCTTTCAACACGTTCATGGATTCGATATCTTCCGGGTTGATATCTGACAAACCATTACCCATATCCACGCCGCTATTACCCCAAGCATCATCAACTCCTCCAGTAAAGTTATCCATTGGAATACCATCGACAACAATCAACGGCTGATTAGATCCAGTTAATGAATTATTACCACGCAATACAATTTTTGAAGAACCGCCAGGGCCACTACTAGAACGAACTACCTGCAAACCCGATACTTTACCAGATAACGCATTCGCAATATTACTTTCCCGTGCATTTACAAGTTCGTCTCCTTTCAATTCTTGCGTAGCATATCCCAACGCTTTCTTCTCACGCTTGATACCCAAGGCCGTAACCACGACCTCATCCAATTTCTGGGTGTCTTCCGCTAATTTGATAACGCCTACCGGCTTACCGGTATACGTAAGCTCCATGGTGGAGTAACCAATGAATGAGATTTGGATTACATCACCATTCTTGACGCCATCCAAGGTGAAATTACCGTCCATATCGGTAATCGTTCCATTAGACGTTCCTTTCACGACAACAGACGCTCCGGTCACTGGGCCGAAATCATCTTCCACTGTACCTGTTACTTTCCCGTTTTGCTGGGAGATAGAGGTACCTTGCTCAACAGGTGCGATGTTGGCATACATGCTTCCCGAGAAGCATAACGCACCCGCACATAAAATTAAGCTGACAGGTTTAAAGTTTTTCAACATAACTGATGGTTTTATTGATAAATAATTAGACAATGTCTTGGCGAAACATTTGTCTTTTAAAATTATTCACATACATACACTCACTCCTGAGTTCTAGCGTAATTAAGTTCAAATAAAAAATGGGCTAACTATCGGAGTCCTACATGAACTTTTCTTAAGTAGAAGTTGTTTTATTTAGTTGGCGCCAAAATACCTAGCACATTTTATATCGGAGGCAAAGATATGAAATATTCATTACATTGTGTTATTATAATTAAATAAATCCTCCCTTATTTTTTATGTTTTACAATATAAAATTAGAAATATAAACGATTTTAAGTTAAAATCGACTTGAGTTCATGTAGAACTAAGTATCTGCAGTAAGATATGAAATTACAGTAATTCAAGCGTTTTTTCAGAATATAAAAGCAAGCCAGCTTCATCGGCAAAGTAAGTTAATTAAAATGCCAAAGTAAGTTAACTTACTTCGCCGATGAAGTTAACTTACTTTTATTAGATATCTTCTATTGAAAAAGACGTATAATCTCTAAAAATCTTTCTCATTCGCCATATACCACATATTAAGGAACGAGGCCTTCGTGATATTCACCACCTTGTCCCAATTAATCCGGTCGGCATGGTCGCTCGGTTGATGGTAATCCGGATGCCCGTCGGTATGATACCAGATAATAGGGATACCTATCTTTGCGAAGGAACCGTTATCACTCCCTCCTACCGGGTTATCCCACGGACGATAATCCGGTGCCAGATTCAAGTTGTATTTCTTGATATCGTTCTTCAGCCAATCGCCGAAAGCAGGGTGCGCCTCTGTATAGAAATAAACCACATGGGTAGGCTTCGCCTCGTTATTGTTACGGCCGATCATATCGAAATTCAAATATCCTTTCACGTTCTTTATCTCTGGAAAAGACTGAACGAAGGCTTTCGATCCGAGAAGCCCTTTCTCCTCGCCGTCCCAGAAAGCGAATATAACGGTTCGCTCCGGTTGCTGGCCCGTGGCAAGGAAAGCCCTCGCTATCTGCAAAACGGCAGAGACTCCGGAAGCGTTATCGTCCGCCCCGTTATAGATCTGGTCGCCATCCAGCATCGGGTCGATACCCAGATGGTCATAGTGAGCGCCGACGATCACGATCTCACTCGGGTTCTTGCCCTCTATCTTACCCAAGATATTATTCAAGGAAAGTTTCTGGAAAACACCGGTTTGCTTGATAGCCGCTATGGAATCCGGCTGCACCTGCCAGCGGGCCCCTCTCTTCTGGCGTTCCATATGGTAAGCCTCAAACGGATGGTAATAAGAGTCTCCTACAGGGTCGATACCTAATGATTTCAGGTTCGCCACGATATAATCGCCCGCTATACGGCCTCCACGGAAACCGGCCTCACGGCCCTCCAGATCATCATCGGCCAAGAAACCGATATGCGCCTCGGCGGTCGATCTATTTATCACCTCCAAACCTTTCTTCTCCGGACTTTCCGCCCAAAGAGCCGTACTTAATGCCAGCGACATTAAGAGTAATCCTGCTTTTTTCATCGTTTTTGTGTTCAAATGATTATTGTTTTAGCTTTTTCATCCACAAATATAAGTAATTTCCCTGATATGCGAAGGAGAAGGAAAGGAAAGGGCACAAAAAAAAGGCTCACCCGGCCGTATCGCCAAAGGTAATCCTCATTTCCTATCTCTCACCATTCCGTTTTGAACGGAGGTAAGAGATGACATCTAATTTATTTCTTACTTTAATTCTTTACTTAAAAAAGACGCGGTCTTTTAGTTCTTATCCGCATCTACACTCATTTCGCTCATAAGGCGACGGATCTCAGCGTTTAATCGCTGACTCATGGCACCATTGCCAGCTGACTGGTAACGATCTGCTTGATAACGCAACATCGCTAAAGCACGAAGGCTTTTCTCATTTTCTCTCATCATCATAATCTTTTTGTTTTACGCTTCCCACGCTTGGAAAGCCAGTTAATAAATAATCCTAAAACGATCTTTCTTTCTTAATTCGTTACAAAGATAACCATTTTATCCGAAACAATGTTGTAGAACATAATAAAATATTTCATTTTTTCGATTATTTATGACTTGTGCAAATAAGTCTAAATACGCCGGGGATTACTCCACCGGCGTTAATTCACCTGTAACAGAGTCTATTACAAACCCTCTTACCGTTATATCCGACGGAACCAGCGGATGATTCCGAATTTGCTCCACGGTCTCGTGCACGGAAGCCTCGGAGGTCTCGAATCCCCGCAACCACGACTCGAAGTTTATACCGCAATATCGGATCATATCTATTCGTTCCTGCGGAATTCCCCGCTCTTTCATCTTTTCGATCATCTCGGAGCTATTCATGTGCTTGGCTCCGCAATCGGTATGCCCGATTATCATTACCTCTACAACCCCAAGCTCGTAAATCGCCACCATCAAGCTCCGGATAACGCTTCCGAAGGGGTGGGATATGATCGCCCCCGCGTTCTTTATAATTTTCACGTCTCCATTCTTGATGCCCAAGGAGGCGGGTAGCAACTCGGTCAGCCGGGTATCCATGCAAGACACGATGGCGATCTTCTTATCGGGATATTTATTCGTGATATACTTCTCATACCCCTTGTTCTTTACGAACTCACGATTATAGCTTACCAATTCATCAATCATAGCGTTTGTGATTTAGCGTTATTAAACTGTTTATTTATATAACATCGAAATGTCTTAAAGCGTTCATGACACCATCGTCATCTACGGAGTCGGTCACGTAATCCGCCGCCTCTTTCACCTCGTCGCCGGCGTTACCCATGGCTACCCCGATCCCGGCGTGGCGAAGCATGGCCATATCGTTGCCTCCATCGCCAAAAGCCATCGTCTCGTGGAGCGAGATCCCGTAATACTCGATGATCTTATCGATCCCTACCGCCTTACTGCTCCCCCGCGGCACGACATCCGCAAATAGCGGGTTCCAACGAGTAGCCTCGCAATGCGGCAAGACGGACATGATACGTTCTTCATGGCCGGGAGAGAAAAAGGCTATCAGCTGGTATACTTCCTTACCCCCGTTGCCACGCAAAGGACGCAAGGGAGGATGAGGGAAGTCTAGCATGTCGTAAAGCTGTCGCACAGAATCATCCACGTAGTTCTGGTAAATCCCATCTTCCTCCACCAAGGCGCACGGGAACGCCTCCTCATTCTCTTGATAGCGGATCAACGCCTCTATATCCTCCGACGGGATATTATGTTTATAGATAACCTTATCTTTTCCGGCCAAGCAATATCCTCCGTTCAAGGTAACATAGCCATCAAACTCTTGCGTCCCGAGGTTATTGATAGATTGCAACTGGCGGCCGGTAGCGATGAAAACCTTGATTCCCTTTTCTCGCAACAGGTCCAAGGCCCGGACCGTGGAGTCCGGTAGTTTATGCGTCTTGAAGCTTACCAACGTACCGTCAATGTCAAAAAATACTGCCTTAATCATACTTATACCTATTATCTTCTTTTAATGACAAAGATACACTTTATTTGTTACATTTGTATTTTCATTTCCTTCATCAAATAATAGATATAGTTTTTTATGGAATACAGACAACTAGGAGGTTCCGGATTATACGTTCCGGCACTTTGTTTAGGTACGGCTACTTTTGGTGGCACGAATGGTTTTGAAGGTTGGGGACATACCGAGGTGGAAGAGGCTACCCGTATGGTCAATCTTTGCTTGGACGCCGGGGTGAATCTATTCGATACGGCGGATGTCTACTCCAACGGTCTTTCCGAGGAAATCTTGGGAAAGGCGATCCACGGATTGAGGAATCGCCTCTTGATCTCCACGAAGGCGACTTTCAACCTAAGCCCGGAGAGCCGTAACGCCATCGGTTCTTCCCGTTTCCATCTGATACAGGCGTGCGAGGCGAGCCTGAGACGATTGAACACGGATCATATCGACATTTATCATATGCACGGTTTCGACGCGAATACCCCGGTAGAGGAGACACTCCGAGCCTTGGACGACTTGGTGACGAGCGGGAAGGTCCGTTATATCGCTTGCTCGAACTTCTCCGGCTGGCATTTAATGAAGTCGCTTTCCGTATCGGAGCGGTATGGATGGAGCCGGTACGTGGCCCAACAGGTTTATTACTCCTTGCTGAACCGGGAGTTCGAGTGGGAACTGATGCCGCTAGGCATCGACCAGAAGGTGGGCGCCATTATCTGGAGCCCTTTATCCGCCGGACGTCTGGGCGGGAAGTACCGCCGGAATAACCCGATCCCGACGGACGGGCGTGTCGCTCGCGGAGGAAGCCCGATACCCGACGAGGCTACTTCTTACGAACGCCTGTACGACATCGTGGAGGTATTGGAACAGGTAGCCGAGGAGACCGGGCATAGCGTAGCCCAATGCGCCTTGAACTGGTTATTGCAACGGCCTACCGTAAGCAGCCTTATCATAGGAGCCCGCACGGAAGAGCAGCTAAGGCAGAACCTAGAGGCCGTAGGCTGGAACCTCAACCCGGAGCAGGTGAAGCGCCTCGATATGGCAAGCCAGATGACCCCGATCTACCCGTATTGGCATCAAGCGCAGTTCCCGGAATTGAATTCTCAATTGAGATTCTAGACGGACGCTGGCGAAAGCGTATACACCTCGGGATGCGGATTGCACGAAAGTCCGCATCCCCTACCCCCCCCCATTTTCATCCCCTTAAACGTATCTTGGTTAAGACGTTTTTTATACTTTTGTAGTCTGTTACCAACTAAATCTATCGTATGAAGAAACATTTTCTACTTTTCTTGCTTTGTCTAGCCACGAACGCCAGCCTGACAGCCCAAGAGACCCTTCGGGAGAATAACGGGGAACCTACACTCGTGGAACGATTATCGAACGGAGAGATCAAGATCAATAGCGCCGAGATGAACTTCCAGCTTTTCACCTCGGCCAACGCTGAGTTTGTCGGGAACGAGCTAGACGGTATGAACTTCAAGCTGAACCGTGTCCGGCTGGAGATCAAGGGGGATGTAGGCAAGTGGCTGGGGTATCATTACCGGCAGTCGTTCAACAAATACTCCGATCCCTATTCGCTCGACAACCTCTCCTCCTCGCTCGAGCTGGCTTACGTGAACCTAAAGGCACGGCATAATCTCAATTTCACGATCGGCAAGCAATTCGTTAATTTCGGGGGATACGAGTATTACGTCAATTCCATCCGGGTACGAGAGTTTAGCGAGTTCAATAATTTACTGACCGCCTACCAAGCCGGTATCTCGGGCAACTGGCAAGTCAACCCGGACCACGAGCTTTGTTTCCAGATCGTGAATAACCGCAACGGTAACGACGAGGACATCTACCCTACCGGACTTCCCGAGGGCACCGCCAAGGCCAAGATACCCTTTATGTACACGGTCAACTGGAATAGCTATTATCTGGACAAGGCCTTGCAACTGCGTTATGCCACCGCCGTCGGACAGCAGACCCGCAAGCGCTACTCCTACTATTTCACCTGTGGCAACACCTATGAGAAAGGCCCGTTACTAACGTACCTCGACGTTATGTACACCCGCCAAGGGATCGACCAGCATGGGGTCGTCAGCCGTCTGCCCGGAACGCCTCATACCGCCATGAACACCGAATACCTATCGATTATCGGCGACGTGGATTACCGTGTCCACCCCCAATGGAACGTTTACGTGAAAGGGGCGTACGAGACCGCCCGGGTGTACAAGGGCAACGGCGATTTCCGGAAAGGGATGTACCGCCGTTCGTGGAACGCGCAGAGTAGCGTGGAATTCTTCCCCTTCAAGCAACTCGACCTTTTCGTATTCGTCCTATACACCTACCGGGGCGTTATCCTAGAGAAAGCCGCCACGCGAATGGGAGCCATAGAGCCGGATACACACCGTATATCGCTGGGGCTGGTCTATTCGATCCCGGTCTTCTGAGAAACCGCACATACGGTAGCGCAGGCTTGCAGATATGGTAGTACAAGCTTGTAGATACGTTCGTGCAAACTTGCAGATACGTTCGTGCAAACGTGTAGATACGTTAGTACGGACTTGTAGATACGGTAGCGCGGGCTGACACATAAGGAAGTACAGGCCGACACATACGGTAGTACAGGTCCGTATTGCCTTATGTGCAGCCTCCCCCATCCACCCCATAAAAAAAGCGGTGCCTTCCGTTTCCGGAGACACCGCCCTCATTCTATAATAAAAGACCTGTTATATTAAGCCTCTACATCCCAATTCTCGGCAGCCATACGTTTGTAGCTACGCAGACGCCATTTAGCGTTCTCCTCGGCGGCGGCAAACAACTCAGCGGCCTCAGCCGGATATTGTTTAGCTACGGAAGCGAAACGAACCTCACCCTTCAAGAAGTCTTGGAACTTGCTCCAATCCGGCTCCTTGCTATCCAAGGTGAACGGATTCTTGCCCTCTGCCTCCAAAGCCGGGTTGTAACGCCACAAGTGCCAGTAACCGCATGCTACGGCTTCTTTCTCCTCAGCTTGCGACTTACCCATACCCTTCTTCAAACCGTGGTTGATACAAGGAGCGTAAGCGATGATCAATGAAGGACCGTCGTAAGCCTCGGCCTCGCGGATCGCCTTCAATGTCTGGGCTTGGTCGGCGCCCATAGCGATCTGAGCCACATATACGTAACCGTAAGTAGTAGCCATCAAGCCAAGGTCTTTCTTACGTACCCTCTTACCGGAAGCGGCGAACTTAGCGATAGCGCCCACCGGAGTAGCCTTAGAAGACTGACCACCCGTGTTAGAGTAAACCTCGGTATCCAATACCATGATATTTACGTTCTTGCCGGAAGCGATCACGTGATCCAAACCACCGTAACCGATATCGTAAGAAGCACCGTCACCACCGATAATCCATTGAGAACGTTTTACCAAGAAGTGAGACAATTCCTTGATCTGAGCGCAAACCGGACAACCCTCCTTGATGCCTTGCTCAACGAATGCCATGATTTGCGGAGCCAATTCCTTCGTCTTCTCGGCGTCGTTCTGGTTAGCGATCCAAGCGGCGGCTATTTCTTTCGCCTCAGCCGGAGCATGCTCGCCCACGGTGATCTGTTGCAACAAGCCTTCCAGACGTTTACGCATCTTCTCGTTCGCCAATTCCATACCCAAGCCGAACTCGCAGAAGTCCTCGAACAAAGAGTTTGCCCAAGCAGGACCTTGACCCTTCTCGTTCGTTGTATAAGGAGTGGAAGGAACAGAACCGGAGTAGATAGAAGAACATCCGGTAGCGTTAGCCACCATCTCGCGGTCGCCGAACAACTGGGTGATCAACTTCACGTACGGAGTCTCTCCACAACCGGAGCAAGCGCCTGAGAATTCAAACAACGGAGTAGCGAACTGTGAGTTCTTCACGTTAGACTTGATGTCTACCAAGTTTTGCTTAGAAGAAACGTTAGCCACGCAGTAGTTCCAGTTATCGGCCTCAGCCAACTGGCCTTCCAGCGGAACCATAGACAAAGCCTTGTTGCCCTTGAATCCCGGACAGATATCGGCGCAGTTACCGCAACCCAGACAGTCGAGAACGTCTACCTGCATACGGAACTTCATACCCTTCATAGCGGCTGGAGCCTTCACGTCCAACATAGCGAAGCTAGCGCCCTTCTGCTCCTCGTCGTTCAATACGAACGGACGGATAGAAGCGTGAGGACAAACGTAAGCGCATTGGTTACACTGGATACAGTTCGCCTCATTCCAAACCGGAACGAAAGCGGCCACGCCACGTTTCTCGTATTTAGCGGTTCCTTGCGCCCAAGTACCATCCTCGATGCCCTTGAATGCGGAAACCTTCAATAAGTCGCCATCCTGAGCGTTGATCGGACGAACTACCTCGTTGATGAAAGCGGGATCGTTGTTTACGACAGCCTCATCATCCGGAAGGTTAGCCCAAGCGGGATCAACCGTCAATTGGTTGTACTCGCCACCACGGTCTACAGCCGCGTAGTTCTTGTTAACCACGTCCTCGCCCTTCTTACCGTAAGACTTAACGATGAATTTCTTCATCTGCTCGATAGCCAAGTCTACAGGGATAACACCTGTGATACGGAAGAAAGCGGACTGAAGGATCGTATTGGTACGGTTACCTAAACCGATCTCCAAGGCGATCTGTGTAGCGTTGATATAATATACAGTGATATTCTTCTGAGCGAAGTAACGTTTTACCTTATTAGGCAAGTGCTTAGCCAACTCCTCGGCGCCCCAAACGGTATTCAACAAGAAGGTACCGTTCTCACGCAAACCACGAGTCACGTCGTACATGCGCAAATAAGCCTGAACGTGGCAAGCCACGAAGTTCGGGGTATTCACCAAATAAGTAGAACGGATCGGATGATCACCGAAACGCAGGTGAGAACAAGTGAAACCACCGGATTTCTTAGAGTCGTAAGAGAAATAAGCCTGACAGTATTTATCCGTGTTATCACCGATAATCTTCACCGAGTTCTTGTTAGCGCCTACCGTACCGTCGGCACCCAAACCGTAGAACTTAGCCTCGAACATACCCTCACCGCCCAAGGCGATCTCTTCCTTCTGAGGCAGAGAAGTGAAAGTAACGTCATCCACGATACCGATCGTGAACTGGTTCTTCGGCATCGGCAACGCCAAGTTCTCGAATACGGACAGGATCTGAGCCGGAGTCGTATCCTTAGAACCCAGACCATAACGGCCACCTACGATAAGCGGAGCGTCCTCCTGACCATAGAAGCAGTCTTTTACGTCCAGATACAACGGCTCACCGTTAGCACCCGGCTCTTTCGTGCGATCCAATACGGCGATACGCTTAGCGGTCTTAGGCACGGCAGCCAAGAAATGCTTAGCGGAGAACGGACGATACAAGTGAACGGATACCAAACCTACCTTCTCGCCCTTAGCGATCAAGTGATCGATAGCCTCACGAGCGGCCTCCGTAACAGAACCCATGGCGATGATCACGCGCTCAGCGTCCTCAGCTCCGTAATAATCGAACAAACCGTATTTACGGCCTGTGATCTTGGAAACCTCGTTCATATATTCTTCTACGATAGCGGGAACTGCCTCGTAGTACGTGTTGGAAGATTCTCTGTGTTGGAAGAAATGATCCGGGTTCTCGGCCATACCGCGAGCGACCGGTCTCTCCGGGTTCAAGGCACGGGCACGGAACTCAGCCAAGGCCTTCTGGTCGATAAGCGGAGCCAAGTCCTCATTCTCCAAAGCCTCGATCTTCTGGATCTCGTGAGAGGTACGGAAACCGTCGAAGAAGTTCACGAACGGCACACGAGACTTGATCGTAGCCAAGTGAGCGACACCGGCCAAGTCCATAACCTCCTGTACGGAACCCTCGGCCAACATGGCGAAACCTGTCTGACGGGCAGACATCACGTCTTGATGGTCACCGAAGATACACAACGCATGAGAAGCCAATGTACGAGCGGATACGTGGAAAACGCAAGGAAGCAATTCACCGGCGATCTTGTACATATTAGGGATCATAAGCAACAAACCTTGAGAAGCAGTGTAGGTTGTTGTCAAGGCACCAGCTTGCAATGAACCGTGAACAGCACCTGCGGCACCACCCTCTGATTGCATTTCCTGTACCATTACAGTCTCGCCGAAAATATTCTTACGTCCGGCTGCAGCCCATTCATCTACATATTCAGCCATTGTAGACGACGGAGTGATGGGGTAAATCGCGGCTACCTCGCTGAACATATACGAGATATGAGCAGCGGCCTGATTACCATCACAGGTTAAAAATTTCTTCTGTTTTGTCATAGACCTATAAAACTATTAGTATTAAAAAAGATTCTTACTTAATATAGAAAACCGAACAACCAAAGCGGGATCATGTTCCCCTCCCCGATCTCGGTCTTATCGACAGCATAGTACATATCCGGATTGTTCTTCACTTTCATGTTTTCCTCGATCCGGAAATTATACATCGTATTCACCAGAAAGTGGGCGTTCTTGATTCCTTCATTCAGCTTATTGTCTTTCAATAGTTGGTTATAAAAGAACGACTCACGCACCGCCCCGGCATTTACCTCCATCGGACGGATGGGGTACATCAGGTTCGAGTTATACATATATACCTTGGAGGGTTTCTTCGGAAAGGATTCGCCCACCGGATACAGCATATTCATCAAACGGGCATCTGTCAAATACTTGATATAGTTCATCACGGTGGCCCGGGATGTCTCGATATCCTTGCTCAACTGACTCACGTTTGGGGTACAAGGAGCGCTCGTAGCCAATAAGTAGAGTAGTTTGCGTAGCTTTGGCAGGTAGCTTTGTTCGATTTGTTTTATGTATAACACGTCCACCTCTAGCATCATGTTCATGGTCTTCAGCAGGTTCTCGGAGAAGTTGCGCTTTTCCAAGAAGAACGGATAAAAACCATGATGTAGATAATCTTGGAAATAAGCCATCGGCCTTACGACCGAGCAAATACGTTTGGCGATTTCCTGATGATTCTCTAATACCTCATCGAACGTGTACGCAGGAAACTGGTTCCCCGACATCAAGTTCAAGAACTCACGGAACGAGAACCCCCTGAGGTTATACGATACCACCTTGCCGGACAGGTCCGGATTCTCCTCTTTCAGACGCATCACCGACGAACCGGAGAAAACGATCTTCAAGTCCTCGAAATTATCATAGCAATACCGCAACTCTCTCGACCAGTTGGAATACTTAAATACTTGGTCTATCAACAACACCTTTCCGCCTTTAGCCCGAAACTCGGCGGCGAAATCAACGAGTGTACGCTCCGTAAAATAGAAATGATTTAAATTAATGTATAAGCATTCCTTATTATCGGCACCAAAATATTCACGGGCATAGTCTAACAAGAAAGTGGTCTTTCCGACTCCTCGCGAACCTTTAACACCGATCAACCGATCCTCCCAATTGATCTCATCCATCAATCCCCTTCGTACCGGAGAATACAGATGCTCTACCAGATATTTATGTGTTTTAAAGAATGCTTCCACCTACATAATTGGTAATTGAAAATTTGGAATTACCGATGCAAAGATAAACATCTTTTCTCATTTGCAATGCGGAGATTGCAATTTTATTGCAAAAAGTAAAGTTCAAACTAACAATTGCCTATCAACGTATTCTGTCTCGTAAAGACGGAGCGCACTCCAGTCCTTACGAAACAAAAGATATTATTCAATGATCGAGATCCATCCGTAAGTATCCGGCTCGTCACCATACTGGATGGCACGTAGCTTATGATATAGTTTCTCGCAAACAGGACCCGGTTTGCCGTCTTTGGCGATAACAAAAGATTTGTTCTCATCCAAATCGTCGATTTGTGAGATCGGGGCGATAACCGCGGCGGTACCACACTCGGCAGCCTCGTCGAACGTAGCGATCTCCTCGAAAGGAACCGGACGACGCTCTACCGTCAAGCCCATATCCTCGGCCAATTGCTGCAAGCTCTTGTTCGTGATCGAGGGCAAGATCGAGTGGGATTGCGGAGTGATATAGCTATTGCCACGGATTCCGAAGAAGTTAGCCGGACCGCACTCATCCAGATATTTCTTTTCTTTCGGATCCAGATACAATACGGCGGCGTATCCCTTGGAATGAGCGATCTCGCCAGCTACCAAGCTAGCGGCATAGTTACCACCGACCTTGATCGTACCTGTCCCGTTAGGAGCCGCACGGTCATACTCACGAAGCACGCACACCTTCGAGGGCTGGAATCCACCCTTGAAATACGGACCTACCGGAGTGACAAATATCATAAACATATATTCGGGAGCCGGCTTCACACCCACCTGAGCGCCCAAGCCGATCATCAACGGACGAATATATAAAGCGGCACCGCTCTCATAAGGAGGAACAAAACGCTCGTTCAATTTCACGACCTTACGTACAGCTTCCTCGAACATCTCTACAGGCAACTCAGCCATCTTGATACCCCGGCTGGAAGATTGCATACGTTTAGCGTTCTCATCCATACGGAATACACGGATCTTACCGTCTTTTCCACGGAAGGCCTTCAAACCCTCGAAAGACTCTTGTCCGTAATGCAAGCAAGTAGCGGCCATGTGAATATTGATAATCTCGGATGAAGAAACTTCCAACTCACCCCATTTGCCGTCACGATAGTAGCATCTTACATTGTAGTCTGTCTTGATATAACCAAATCCCAGCTCAGACCAATTTAAATTTTCCATATCTATACAATTTGCTGTAATTAGTTTAAAATTAACAAATTACACTGTTAATAATATCGCTCAAAAGCAAAAACGCCCATAGCCGTCGCTATGGGAGATTTTGTGTACCGCAAATATACGCTAATTTATATATAGTTCGGCCTATAAACTAAAAAAAGCAAACGGAAGGCCACGGCTTTTTCATTTAACATTTCGTTAAAGTGGGGTTTCTTGTAAATTTTAACATGCGCTTTTGTTTTCGGTGGAAGGATTCCGGAAAACACGTACGACCTTTCCGGAAAACACGTACGACTTTTTCCAAAAACATGTACGTGTTTTCGCAGAAAGATTATCCTGTTTTTAATTACTGATTATCAGATTCTTATACACAATTTTCTCTCGTAAACTTATTGTGCGGAATTTCACTTGAGATTCATGCATTCCGGCCTGCCGAAACGGATGGGTAAATGAAAGAGCCGTGGCATGGATATATACAAATAGCGGATTAAAATCTATGTTACCAAGATTTTTGCTACATTCGCGTCAAAAATAATTAAAATATGAAAGTCATTGATCTGATAAGGGATAGTAAGAGTACCGCTTTTTCTTTCGAGATATTACCGCCGCTGAAAGGTAACAGTATCCAGAAGGTGTATAATGTAATTGACAAGTTGAAGGAATTCGACCCTAAATACATAAATATCACCTCCCACCATAGCGAGTTCGTCTATAAAACCTTACCAGACGGAAGTTTCCAGAAAGTAAACATCCGTAAACGTCCGGGCTCCGTAGCGATCGCTTCGGCTATCCAGAATAAATACGGTATTCCTGCCGTACCCCATATTATATGTAAAGGCTTTACGAAAGACGAGACGGAATACGCTTTGATCGATTTGAACTTCCTTGGCGTAAACAACCTCTTAATATTAAGGGGAGATATAAAGACCTTAGAGGCCTCCCAGCAAAACCCGGAGTTATACCACGATCATGCGACTGATTTACAGCAGCAGGTAAATCATTTCAACGAAGGTATCGCGTTAGACGGTTCCAAGATAGACGGTATAGAGACTCCCTTCTCGTACGGCATGGCTTGCTATCCGGAGAAGCACGAGGAAGCGCCCAATATGGAATCTGATATCTATTATTTAAAGGAGAAAGTAAAAAATGGCGCTGAATATCTGGTAACCCAAATGTTCTTCGATAATAAAAAATATTATGCGTTCGTGGACCGTTGCCGTGCGGAAGGCATCACGGTTCCCATCATCCCCGGTATCAAACCGATCGTTTTCAAGAACCAATTAACGGTTCTTCCGAAGATATTCCGTGCGGATATCCCGGAGCCTTTCGCAACAGAATTACGTAAATGTAAAGATGATGCGGAAGCGAAAGAGGTGGGTGTGGAATGGTGTATACAGCAGTGCAAGGATCTGATCGTTCATGGTGTACCGAGCTTACATTTCTACACAATGATGGCCTCGGATAGCGTTTACAAAATAGCGAAAGAAATTTATTGAAATACAATAGGGGTTTTTGTACGCTGAGTTGTCTAATAGAAGTACACGATTGAACAATCATGTACTAAGTATGGTTATTTTTAAAATTCTAAGGTAATGAAATACATATTCTTTATTGGACTTGACTTGGTATTGTATCCGTTCTTAGTTTTACTCTACATATGTCAATTGATATTTACAAAACCTCGCGCTTTTTGATATCTGAATACTTTTCCGTAACTTCGTTCATTATTCTATAGAAAAGGAAATATCTCATGTATTTTAAAGATATCATCGGGCAAGAGGAAGTGAAGGAACGGTTGAGACAATCGGCTCGGACGGGGATCGTACCCCATGCACAGTTATTCACAGAGCAAGGGGGAGCCGGGGCGTTTCCGCTGGCTTTGGCTTACGCCCGTTATCTGAATTGTACGAACCGGACGGACACGGACGCTTGTGGACGTTGCCCGTCATGCCTCAAATATGACGAATTGGCACATCCCGATTTACATTTTGTATTCCCGATCGTAGCCAAGAAAGAGAAAAAGAAAGAGGTCTGCGATGATTATCTCAGTGAATGGCGTGGGTTCCTCAAAGAACATCCCTATTTCAATATGGATGAATGGCTGGATTATATCGAGGCCGGAAACTCACAAGCCATCATCTATTCCAAGGAAAGCGATGAGATTATCCATAAACTGAGCCTAAAGATTTATGAGGCGGAATATCGTATCTTGATAGTTTGGTTGCCGGAGAAACTGCATCCTACTTGTGCCAATAAGCTTCTGAAAATCATAGAGGAGCCTCCTATGAGAACGGTTATTCTTATGGTATCCGAGACTCCGGATCTTATCCTCGGGACCATCCAATCCCGTGCGCAACGCATCCACATCCGTCCCATTGAGACCGATGCGATCATGAATGCCATGATATCCCGTTTCGGGCTTTCGCCCGACGACGCTAAACACGTCGCTCACCTCTCCTCCGGAAGTTTTATCAAGGCGATGGAGGCGATTAGCTTGGGCGAGGAAAATAAATTCTTTCTGGAGCAATTCAAGGCCATGATGCGAAACTCATGGGCACGAAACGTAAAAGGCATGAAAGCGATGGCAGACGTCATGGCAGGGATCGGACGGGAGCGACAGAAGAACTTCCTCTCCTATTGCCAGCATTTGATCCGGGAGAACTTCATGTACCGGTTCCAATCACCCGAACTTAATTATATGAATCTAGACGAGGCAAGCTTCTCTGTTAAGTTCTCACCTTTCGTGAACGAACGAAACGTGATCGATTTGATGGAAGAATTGGCGAAAGCGGAACGCCATATCACACAGAACGTGAATGCCAAGATGGTCTTTTTTGATTTATCCTTACGAATTACCGTACTAATCAAAAGATAAGTCTTCAGATTTTCTTGTTACGCCAATTTCCTTTCCACAGATAGAAGAAAGAAGAAAGGATCATGATATTATATACATACTCCGTAGTCCAGCAAACCGCCACGTCCGCACGCAACCATACAGCGACATACAATATATATAATACGTACACGAATATGCTAGCCATATCGATTTCCAGCGCACGTCGGGTATTGCCTGTTCCCGATACGCTAAAGAAATAAATAAAACCGGGAACGGCAAAGAGATAAGAGGACAGCATCACCCACAGCGAGGGGATCGAGCTAGCGATCAAATCCGGGTTATCCGTATAAATACGCAATACGGTAGACGGGAACATAGCGATCAAGATACCGATCGGTAGCACGAACGCATAGCATAGCCCGATCATCCTCCAGCAAAGCGGAAGCACCCGGTCCGACTCCCCGGCGCCGATCAAGTTACTTACCAGCGAGCTGTTCGTGGAGGCGAAAGCATTCACGAACATAAACAGGAACGAGGAGATGCTACGTACCACATTCGTAATCGCCAACGGCCGCTCACCCAGATGCTCCATAGCGATAAAGAAGATAAACCATCCCCCAAAAGCGATCCCATGCTGGATCATCACCCAGATAGAGACACTCAGTATTTGTCCCAGCATCCTAAAATCCACTCTCGTAAAACGGAACAGACCATATTTTTTATAATCTATCTTCTTCCAAGTATAAATCACGAAGAACAATACGGAAACAGCTTCCGAGATCGAGGAAGCGATAGCGGCACCCGCTATCCCCAAAGCGGGGAACCCGAACTTACCGAATATCAAGATATAGTTCAAGACCACGTTGGTAAGCACCATCACCACCGAATTGGCCGTCAAGATCTTCGTATTCGTCGTACTCACGTAAAACGCACGGAACATCACCGCTATAAAAGAGAAGAAGAACCCGTACACCCGCCAGTCCAGATAGCTCATCGTCGCTCGATACACCTCTTCCGAACCGATCATCCGGTGGAGCAGATGGGGCGTAAGCAGATTAGAGGCCGTAAACAACACCGCCGCCAGCAAAAAAAGGAATAGCCCGCCTTGCGTGAAAACCTCGCCGATCCGTTCATACTCCCCCTCACCGTTACGACGTGCCATCATCACCTGAGCGCCTACACTGAAACCAAAGCCCAGCATATAAATCACGAGATAATAGACTCCTGCCAAGGCGGAGGCACCTAGCTCGACCTCGCCGACACGTCCCAGATAAGCGGTATCCGTCAATCCGATCATATGCTCCATGAGCAAGCTGATTAATACCGGATACGTGATCTTTAGAATTTGTTTGTTCGTATATCGCATGATGAATCTTAAATAAAAGGGAGGCAAAGGTAGTAATAAGATGCCAGTCACACAATATTACCCCATGCGATCCGTTTCTTATCATATTACATTATTATACGAAGAGATATGGTTACAAAACTCATCATGGCCTGTATTTTGTCCGCTACGCTATTGAGCTGCAACGGGCAAAACACAAATACGATCAACTACGCTACCGTCGAACCCCTGCATATCAATCGTTTTGACAAGGATTTATTCCGGCTGATCGATACGGAAGATACCACCTTGCAACCCGAACTAATCAAACAATACCCGGAAATGCTGGATATCATCGGGAAAGGCATATTAAACCTGCAAACCATCGAGACTCCCGGCTTCTTCGAGAAAATGCGGAATTATTACTCGGAGCCTACCTTGAAAGGCTTGTATCGTGACGCTATCACCCAATATGCTTCCGTGGAGGATATCGAGAAATCCTTGGGATACGGATTCGCCTATCTAAAGGAGAATTTCCCCTCGATGCAGATCCCTGCTATCTATATGCATGTATCCGGTTTCAACCAGAACGTATTGGTAGGCGATAGCCTGCTTTCCCTTTCCATCGATAAGTATATGGGAAAGGACTATCCCTTGTACCAAGATTTCTTCTATGACTCCCAGAAATTGAAAATGCAACGTGGACTCGTAGTCCCGGATTATCTGGCGGGTTGGCTCATGTCCGAATATCCTTTCGCGGGAAAAGAGAACGTATTGCTGGACCGGATGATTTACGAGGGAAAAATCAAATACCTGCTCTCGCAAGCCCTAGGCGTTCCCGATGCCGCCGAGCTAATGGGATACACCGAACAGGCCTACAACTGGTGCAAGGACAACGAAGGAACAATCTGGAAAGCAATCATCGAGCGCAAGCATCTTTATACCCCGGATCAACTGACAACTTCCCAGTATTTCGAGGATACCCCGGCCATTTTCCCCGAGAACGACGCTCCCGGGAATATCGGGACTTGGATAGGCTGGCAGATCATCAACCAGTACATGAAGGAGACGGGATCTACCCCGGAGGCGTTGATGCAAAACAACGACGCCCAAGAAATCCTAACCGCCTCAAAGTACAAACCCCTATAAACAGGAAAACCGCCCTATTCTCACGAACAAGACGGATAACCTAATCTAACTTAATTCTAATACCATGAAAAACACTATATCTTAATAACAAGGCTTTTTAAAAAAGGTTCAATGGAATGAGATTTTAAACCTCTTATTTACCTTGGTTGTTGTAACAGGAAACGAAAACAAGGTGAGTCCGATGGATAATGATCTCTTAGATATAACAAAATTGAGGCGCTGGCGGATCTGGAAATTGAAACTTATTGACGCCAGACTTTATTTTGTAAGCATTTTCGTGGGATTGCTGACCGGGTTGGTAGCGGTACCTTATCACTATCTGCTCCAGCAGTTATTCAATAGCCGGAAACTTTTTTTCGACGGTCATTACCCTTGGTATTTCCATGTCTTGTTCTTCTTCACGCTATGGGGTATATTGCTTTGCGTGAATTGGATGGTCAAGAAGATGCCGCTGATTACCGGTGGGGGCATTCCCCAGACACGGGCGGTTATCAATGGCAGGATCACTTATAAGAACCCGTTGGCACAATTAATCGCCAAGTTCACGGGAGGGATATTAGCAATCAGCGCCGGCCTGTCCCTTGGTCGTGAGGGGCCGTGCGTACAGATCGGATCTTACGTGGGGAATATCATTTCCAAATGGGGACACGTATTGGCTGGAGAGCGCAAGCAACTTTTGGCCGCCGGCGCAGGTGCCGGATTGGCCGCCGCTTTCGCCGCTCCCCTCGCTTCCTCACTTTTGGTGATCGAGTCCATCGAACGGTTCGACGCTCCCAAGACCGCCATTACCACCTTGCTGGCAGGGGTCGTGGCGGGAGGCGTAGCGAGCTTGATTTTTTCCTTCAACCCCTACTCGCAGATTAGCGCTATTGCCCCGCAGGCTACTTTTATAGATCAACTGAAGTTGTTCTTATTTCTGGCCGTGGTTATTTCCGTCTTCGGGAAAATTTACTCGATGTTTACCCTTTGGTGCAAGGATTTCTTTACCAGACTGAAGCATCCTCCTTATATGAAGATGTTGTACCTGCTTATCATAGCGTATACGATCTCATTGACGGAGATCGACTTGACAGGAGGAGGCGAGCAATTCCTTATCATGCAAGCGATGCATGGATATCACCCCGTTTTATGGATAGCGGCGATGATGCTCATCCACTTGATATTCACGTCTCTCTCTTTCTCCTCCGGACTACCGGGAGGGAATTTCATCCCTACACTAGTTACCGGGGGATTGTTCGGGCAGATCATCGCCTTATTATTGGTGAAGTATGGTTTCATTGAGACGGAGAGCATCAGCTATATCATGTTAATCAGCATGGTAGGTTTCTTGGTGGCGGTAGTCCGGACACCGCTGACGGGTATCGTCTTGATTACGGAGATAACCGGGCATCTGGATGTATTCTACCCCTCTATCATTGTCGGCGGGCTTACGTATTACTTCACGGAAATGCTACAGATAAAGCCCTTTAACGTGGTTCTCTATGACGAGATGATCTCGACTCCAGCCTTCCGTACCGAAGGGCGTTCCAGCCTGTTCGTCGAGATCATGACAGGTGCCTATTTCGACGGGAAGGAGGTAGATCACCTCACCCTCCCCCAACGTTGTATCATCAAGACTATTCACCGGGATCGCAAGGACTTGGCTCCTGCTGGACAGACCCTTATCCCCGGCGATCAGGTAGAGATCGAGATCGATTCGCAGGATATCGAGAAGCTGTATGAGCCGCTGGTTAGCATGGCGAACATCTATTAATCGCTGATCTGCCAATCGCCTCGAAAAGAAATGCCACACCAAGAATCCCCCGGTGTGGCACATTTACAAAACGCTACATTATCAGAAGTTATATTGAGCGGAAACATTAAGTCGATTGGCGTGGCGGGTCATATCGTTGAAATCGGTACGCCAGCCTCTCAAGTACTCGGCGCCGACTTGCAGATTGGCGTTCACGTTCCAGAAAATGTTAGCTACCAAGTATTGACCGTAGCGGTATTGATCCGACGGAGTAACCGGGTAATCATTCTCGCTGTATAAACGAGTCTGGCTATAGGTACTGGAGACGAATACCTTCGGCGTGATATTATACTGCAAGCCAGCATACCAACCCATCATCGGAAGCACTTGCATCTTGCCTTTGGCCTCGGGGTCCGGAACCAGATCCACGTCCAGATTACTGATATCATTCAAGAACTGGCTGATACCCCGGCCGTAAGTAGCCTGACCGTAGAAGTTCAGCTTGCTCGTCACATTGAACGTAGAGGCGGCAAACACGCCCCAGCCGGCCTTAGACTCGGCCCGTTGCGCCACCAAGTTCTCGTACGTCATATTACGTACGATACCAGCTACACGGATATGGCTGCTCTTATTCCAAGCGTATTGGATATAGGCAGGGAAGTTCGGCATACGTTGGTTACTGATATTCACGCTTTGGTTCGTGATGCCATCCACCACTGGCATCTCGATACCTACACCCGCTTTCCATCCCTTACCGAAAGCACGCTCATAGCGTAACAGGGTGGCACGGCTGAAAACCTGTCCGGCAGGCCCCGCATAATCGATCGAGGGCGGAAGGGCGGCCAGATCCATGAAGGTACTATAATCGTAACCCATCGTGAAACCAAGGAAAGACACATAGGCGTTCTGGAGCTCGAAGACCTTGCTGCCTCCCCGGAAGTTACCCGCCGTATACACGACGAAATCCCCGAGGTGTTTGGTACGACCCACTAATTTCAAGAATATCGTACTGGTAGTAGCGTCCATCTGGAACTGGTTACGGACGTAGTTCTGCCCACCATTCGGGATCATGGACGGATAGAAATCGACATCATCCGAGATCCCGCCGAAATCATACTCCGCCGTAGCCTTCACGTAACCGCCGATACCCAAGGCGAAACGTCCCTTACGATCGGTCAATACGAAGCGGGGGGCTTTCGGGTCGTGGAAACGAGGGCTCTGCGTCTCATTCATTATCCTCACGATTTCATCACCTGCCTTGTCTTGGCTGACAAGGACTATCGAATTTGGCGCATCATCCTCGATGACCACCTTTTGAGCCTTAGCGGGAGCCGATAAGAATCCCATACCTAGCAGTAATACTGCTCCTTGTACAAATAGTCTCATAAATGTGTTTTGTTTAGATTAATTACCTACCTTGAACAAGGCTATAAAGAAAAGGTTCTGATTTTAACAACCCTACGAGCACTTTTTCCACCCTATTGCCCGTTCAAAAAATATTCATATATTTGCGGAATATATTACTTGGGATGAGAAGATTTTTATTGTTCATACTCGCTGTTCTTTACCTCGGGGTTTCCTCCGGGTTTGCGCTGAATTACCATTATTGTATGGGTAAGTTGGCGGAGGTGAGCTTGCAGTATCTTGACACTTGCCCCAGTTGTGGTGAGGCGGGCACGTCCCATAAGTGCTGCTCTACCGAGACGGAATATGTTAAGTTATCCGTCGATCAGGATGTGGCGAATACGCTCGTGCAATTGTCCGCTCCTGTCGCTGTAGTTTTGTTGTTCGATCTACTCGACTCCTATAAGATCGCCGGGCGAGACGAGACAACACGTTCCAATCCCTTTATTAATCCACCCAAGGAGAATAGCGCTATCCCGTTATTCGTCCATCATTGTACTTTTTTGATTTAGCGGTATAGGCTTCCTTTTTAAAAGGCGATTTACGTCTGTTTACGCACGAGTACCGGCGTAATCTATTGCGAGTACTGGAGTAATCCACCGCAAGTACTGGAGTAATCCATTGCAAATACTGGAGTAATCCATTGCGAGTACTGGCGTAAAACATCACGAGTACTCATGTGATCGCTTGCCTTCAAAGACGAACAAATAAGCGTTCTCATATGTTTTCAAATCATAAAAGCTCATTCAAATGTTAAATAGAATCATTCGTTACTTCCTTGAGAACAGGGTGGTAACCTTACTTTTACTAGTGCTGATTATCGTATGGGGCATCTCCACGTCCCCCTTCAATTGGCACGGGGGGATCATTCCCCGGAATCCGATTCCGGTAGACGCCATCCCCGATATCGGCGATAACCAGCAGATTGTGGCCACGGAATGGATGGGCCGCTCGCCGAAGGATATACAAGACCAGATCACCTATCCGCTGACCACCTCTCTTTTAGGTATCCCGGGAGTGAAGACGATCCGTAGTTCCTCCATGTTCGGGATGTCCTTCATATACATTATCTTCGATGACGATATAGAGTTCTACTGGAGCCGTTCCCGTATATTGGAGAAGCTGAACTCCCTGCCTCCGGGAACCTTGCCGGAAGGCGTACAGCCTACCTTGGGACCGGACGCTACCGCCCTCGGGCAGATCTATTGGTATACGCTGGAAGGACGGGACCCCAAGACCGGTAAACCTACCGGAGGCTGGAACGCCGAGGAGTTGCGTACGATACAGGATTTCTACGTCAAGTACACCTTATCCTCCGCCGAGGGGGTATCCGAGGTTGCCTCGGCGGGCGGTTTCGTGAAGGAGTACCAGATCGAGTTGAACCCGGATGCCATGTACGCCTTCAACGTCTCCGTGATGGATATCATGAGCGCCATCAAGAAGAGCAACCTCGATATCGGCGCCGAGACAATGGAGATCAATAAGGTGGAGTACCTGATCCGGGGCTTGGGGTATATCAAGAATGTAAAGGATATAGAGAATGCCGTCGTCACCGTGCGGGAAGGCGTGCCGGTTCGCATATCGGACGTGGCGTTCGTGAATATCGGTCCGGGAACCCGACGGGGAGGGCTGGACAAGGAGGGTGTGGAGGCCGTGGGCGGAGTGGTCGTAGCCCGCTATGGCTCCAACCCCTTGGAGGTTATCAATAACGTAAAGGCGAAGATCAAGGAGATGGAGCCGGGATTGCCCCAAAAGGTACTGGCGGACGGGACAGTCTCCAAGGTAACCGTCGTGCCGTTCTACGACCGTACGGGGCTTATCAAGGAGACGATCGGGACGTTGGAGACCGCCCTTTCCCACGAGATATTGATCTGCGTGATCGTCATCATCGTGCTGGTGCTCAATCTGAGGGCCTCTATCGTTATCGCCAGTATGCTACCGATAGCGGTGCTCGCCACGTTCATCATCATGCGTTATACGGGGATAGCGGCGAATATCGTGGCTTTATCGGGTATAGCGATCGCCATTGGCGTGATGGTGGATGTAGGGGTCGTCTTCGTGGAAAGTATCATCCGTTACCGGGAGATGCCCGAGAACAGACATATACAGGGGGGAAAGGCGTTTGTCAACCTTATTTATAAGGCGGTAAGCGAGGTGTCCGGGGCAATCAGCACAGCGATGATCACGACGATCGTCAGCTTCCTCCCCGTCTTCACCATGGAGGCGCAGGAAGGGAAGATGTTCTCGCCTTTGGCCTATACCAAGACGTATGCTTTGGCTTCCGCCTTCGTGCTGGGATTGATCTTGCTTCCTTCCCTATCGTATTGGTTGTTCTCGATAAAGATCCATTCAAGGCTGATACGGAAAATACTGAATTACCTGTTGATCGTGGCCGGAATCGCCTTACTTATTATTTATGGAAGTATTCCGGCTATCGGGCTAACGGCAGTCGGGGTGAATAATCTATTGTCCGGTTATTGGAAGAAGCCTCAAATGAGCACTTATATCAATATCGGTATCACCCTCTTTGTCACGATCTATTACCTATCCGAGGAATGGTTGCCGATGGGGCCGCAAAAAGGGATGCTCGCCAATATATTGTTCGTGGCGGGTTGCGTAGCCATCATCCTAAGCATCCTGTGGCTGCTCGTTATTTATTATGAGAGGATATTGCGCTGGTGCTTGGATAACCGCTGGAAATTCATGTTGATTCCGGGAGCTACCATCGTATTCGGTTTCTGGATATGGAGAGACATCGGACAGGAGTTTATGCCTAGCCTGAACGAAGGTTCTTTCCTACTGATGCCGACTAGCATGCCGCATTCCGGTATCGAGCAAAACCTTGATTATATAGAGGCGCTCGACAAACGGCTGGCCTCTATCCCCGAGGTGGAGACCGCCATCGGTAAATGGGGCCGTGTAAACTCCGCCCTCGATCCAGCGCCGGTACAGATGTTCGAGAATACGATCAACTACCGTCCGGAATATATCCTGAATGAGGACGGGAAAAGGGAACGTTTCAAGGTAAACCGGCAAGGGGAGTATCTTCTAAAAGATGGAAGCGTATATAACCCCAAAGACGGTTTCCGGCTGATTCCCTCAGACAGCCTGATTCCAGACGCTAAAGGCGATTACTTCCGCCAATGGCGACCGGAGATCAAGAACACGAACGATATCTGGCAACAGATCGTGAACGTCACCCATCTTCCGGGATTGACTTCCGCCCCGAAGCTGCAGCCTATCGAGGCCCGTCTCGTCATGTTATCCACCGGTATGCGTGCCCCGATGGGTATCAAGGTGTATGGCCCGGATCTGGAGACGATCGAGAAAGCCGGAAAGGCGATCGAGAAGGCATTGAAAGAGGTACCCTCCGTTATCCCCTCTTCCGTATTTTACGACCGTGCGGTAGGCGCCCCTTATCTGGAGATCGAACTGAACCGTGAGAATATGGCCCGTTACGGCGTAAACGTGGAGGACTTGCAAGAGATATTAAGTGCCGCTGTCGGTGGCATGGTACTGACCCGCACCGTGGAAGGCAGGGAACGTTTCCCGGTGCGCCTACGCTACGCTCGTGAGCTTCGAGATAATCCAGAGGCGCTAGGTATGATCCTCGTACCGACCGCCACTGGGGCGCAAGTCCCGCTTAAAGAGCTTGCCGATATCAACTATACCCGTGGAGCGCAGATGATCCAAAGCGAGAACACTTTCTTGGTAGGCTACGTCATCTTCGACAAACTGGCGGGGAAGGCGGAAGTGGATGTCGTGAAAGAGGCTTCCCGCATCCTTGAGCAACAAATAAAGGAGGGAGGGTTGAACCTTGATCCCGGCGTATCCTATAAGTTCGCCGGCAATTACGAGCAGCAGGAGCGTGCCACCAGCCGGCTGATGATCGTCGTTCCCCTCGCCTTGTTGATCGTCCTGCTGGTTCTATACTTTCAATTCAAGACGGTCACTGCCTCACTGATCCATTTCTCCGGGGTGTTCGTGGCCTTCGCCGGAGGTTTTATCTTGCTATGGCTTTACGGACAGGATTGGTTCATGAACTTCTCCATCGCCGGAGAGAATATGCGGGATCTTTTCCAGATGCACACGATCAATCTGAGCGTGGCAGTCTGGGTCGGTTTTATCGCCTTGTTCGGTGTGGCTACGGATGATGGGGTATTGATGGGAACCTACATCCATCATGTATTCCTCGAGCGAGCCCCCCGCACCAAGCACGATATCCGGGAAGCGGTAGTAGCCGCCGGACTGAAACGGGTACGCCCAGCGGCCATGACTACAGCCACTACCCTGATAGCTTTACTCCCCGTACTTACCTCTACCGGTAAGGGGGCGGATATCATGGTACCGATGGCTATCCCTACGTTCGGGGGTATGCTGATCCAGAGCATGACCATGTTTGTCGTTCCCGTCCTGCAATGCTGGTGGCGGGAGAACGCTATAAAGAAAGAACAAAAGAATAAAATTCAAGAGGAGGTAACGACTTATGAGATATAAAAGAATCAGATCAATCATCATGGCAGGTGTACTGGGGATGCTAAACGTCCTTTTCGCTTACTCCCAGCCGGCCGATAGTTTAGGCTATTATCTGGAACTGGCGGCACGTAACAATCCGCAGATCAACGCCGACTTCTCCCTGTATAAGGCATCTTTGGAGAAAGTCCCGCAAGCCGGAGCCTATCCGGACCCGGAACTGGAGATCGGTTTCTTCCTGAAACCGATGGAGATCTTGTCAGGAAAGCAAATAGCGGATTTCACCTTGATGCAAATGTTCCCTTGGTTCGGTACCCGGAAGGCGGCCCGCAACGAGGCGACCGAGATGGCCCGCATGGCTTACGAACAATTCCGTAACAGTCGCAACAACCTGTATTACGAGGTGAAGAGTCAATGGTACCAGCTTTGCAATATCAGCGAGCAATATAAAAATACGCAGGCGAACCTTCGTCTGCTAGACCAGTTGGAACAGTTGGCATTGAACCGCTTCTCCGCTCCGTCGGCGAAGGCGGGCGGTTCCTCCGTCCTACCCTCCCCCGTATCTTCTGCTCCATCGACTCCTCCCGCCGTATCCGGTGGAGGTATGTCGGGTATGGGAGGCAGTAGCATGGGAAGCCCTACGGTACAAAGCACGGGAGCATCCGGTAGTACGATGTCCGGAATGTCCGGCGATAGCCCTATGGGTGGAGGCTCTATGGGAAGTGGCAACTCCATGGGCGGAATGTCGGACGTACTGCGAATCCAGATGGAGAAAGTAGAACTGGAGAATACGCTAGCCTCCTTGTTATCGCAACGGAAAACGGCCGAGGCTGCTTTTAATACGTTGCTCAATCAGTCGCTAGCTACCCCGATTTCCGTCCCCGACTCGTTGGAACGGCTTCCTCTCTCATGGAGTGAGTCGATGGCTCTCGACAGCGTCATCTCCAACAACCCCATGCTTACCATGCTGGAGGCGGAAGGAAACGCTTACCGGGCCAAGGCGGAGATGGACAAGAAAATGAGTTACCCCATGCTAGGTATCGGCCTCCAGTATTCCTTGATCGGGAAGAAACCGGAGGATATGTCTATGGGCTCTATGTCCGGTATGAACGGAAAGGATATGTTCATGCCCATGCTAAAGATCAGCCTTCCTATCTTCCGTAAGAAATATAACGCACAGCAACGGGAAAGCAAGCATTATTGGAAATCCAGCGAGTTGAAGTACGAGAACACGATGAACCAGCTGCAAGCCGAGTATATCCGTATTACCCAGCAATTGGAAGATGCCGCACGGAAAATCGATTTGTACCAGAAACAATACGATCTATCGTTGGCCACCTACCAACTGATCGTCCGGGAATTCTCGACAGGAAGAACGACCTTGACCGACGTGATCCAAGTGGAGCGACAAATGTTGGACTATCACTTAAAGAAAAGCGAAGCGATAGCGGAATATAATACCCAAATCGCCGGAATCGAGAAATTAATATCCACCTCTGTAAACGAATAAGAAAATGAAAAATATAAATGAAACCGTAAAATCCAAGTACCTGATATATATCCTGTTCCTAGCGGGCGGCCTCTTGTTGGGCTGGTTCCTGTTCCATAACTCCGATACCGACAGCCATGCGTCACAAGCGAGCGAGACCGGCACGGAAGTTCACGACCCTACGCATGGCCACGACCTCCAACAGAACGAGGCCGGCGAGTGGACTTGTTCCATGCATCCCCAAATTCGCCAAGACAAGCCGGGTAAATGCCCTATCTGCGCCATGGATTTGATCCCCGTACGTAAGAGCTCCTTCTCGGACGAGGCCATCGATCCCAACGCCATTCAGCTTTCGGAAGAAGCAGCAGCCTTAGCGGACGTACAAACCTCCAAGGTATCCCGCCAGAATCCGGTCAAGCAAGTCCGTTTATACGGCAAGATCGTACCGGACGAGCGTAGCCTGCAATCTCAAACAGCCCATGTAAGCGGACGCATCGAGAGCTTGAACGTTGATTTCACGGGTGAGACGGTGCGTGCCGGACAGACCCTCGCTACCCTCTACTCCCCAGAGCTTTTCACCGCCCAGCAAGAATTGTTGGAAGCGATCCGCATGGGACAATCTCAATTGATACAGGCCGCCCGTGAAAAACTATATTTATGGAAGATGACAGATGCCCAGATCGCCGCTATCGAGAAGTCCGGCTCTATCTCCCCGGTTGTAGAGATCAAGTCGAACACGAGCGGTATCGTCCTGTCCAAGCGGGTAAGCCAAGGTGATTATGTATCCCAAGGAGCTATCCTTTTCGACGTGGCGAACCTCACGAAGGTATGGGCCTTGTTCGACGCTTTCGAGGTGGATCTCCCTTTCCTTAGCAAAGGTGATCCGGTGGAATTTACCCTGCAAGCGCTACCCGGCAAGAAGTTCTCGGGTAAGATCTCTTTCATCGACCCGATCTTGAACACGACGACCCGTACCGCCAAGGTCCGTGTAGAGGTACCGAACGCCTCTTTGGAGCTCAAGCCCGAGATGTACGCCACGGCAAACGTAAGCGCCCCGCTCCGCAACTATAAGAACGAGATCGTCGTACCGCAAACCGCTGTGCTCTGGACGGGTAAACGTGCTATCGTGTACGTAAAGCAACCGGATACGAATACCCCCGCTTTCTTGATGCGCGAGGTGGAGCTAGGCCCTTCCCTTGGAAACTCTTATGTTATCTTGAATGGCTTGCGAGAAGGTGAGGAAATCGTAACCAACGGAGTCTTCGCCATAGACGCCAGCGCACAGCTGGAGGGAAAAACTTCCATGATGAATAACGGCGACGAGCCCGCCAAGCCTATGACTGGGCATGAGGGGCATATGATGCATGCGCAAAGCGCCACGGGGGTAGCCTCCGAGCATGCCATGTTCGGTGTCAAAGGCTCTTGCGATATGTGCAAGGAACGTATCGAGAAAGCGGCAAAAGGGGTAAATGGTGTGTTATCCGCTCATTGGGACAAAGATACCCAGATGATCCATCTCCAGTACGATCCCCAAAAGACCTCCCCAAAAGCGATCAGCAAGGCGATCGCTAAAGTAGGCCATGACACGGATATGGATAAGGCGGATAAAGCCGTATATGATAAGCTACCGGCTTGTTGCCACTATAGATAAAGTATTGGACACTCGGAGGTGTGTCAAAAGTGTGAACATGGCACGCAGATAACGCTGATTGAGCAGATGACCGCAGATTTATGATATGAAAATCAATATATTATCTACGTAAATCTGCTAAATCTGCGTGCCGTAATACCAACTTTTAACACACCCTCCTTATTAGTAAAGATTCCAACGAAAAGAAGCGACTGCTTTAGCGGGAACCTCGTAGGTAAACGAACGTTCGCCGCTGTTTACCGTTATATTTTTAGTCCCGTCCGTATTATTTAGTAATACGAGCGCTTCCGTTCCATCTAAATTCTCGAAGGCGGAATACATAATCCCATCAGCCGTATACCCTTTAGAGCCGATCCGTACTGCCCCCGGTTTCACCACAGAGGATAAATGACCGATAATATAATAATGAGAATTCCGGGTAATCGTCTTATAATCCGAGCGATCGATATCCACGGCACCATAACAAGTCTGGCAACCACCCTCTCGGTTCGGTCCCCGCTCGTTGTCCAGCATCAAGTTCCATACGATAACTGCCTTACACCAGTTATTCACCGTACCCAAGGCCGTCTCCTCCATATCTTCCATCAAGCGTTTCTCTAAGTTACGTCCATCATTCCACATGCCGATAGAAGTTTCCGTAAAGATTAATTCTTTATCGGGGAACTTGCCGTTTACGTTATTCAACTCCTCCCGGTCGCCCCCGTAATTATGGTAAGCGGCACCTGTCAGGAAAGAAGCGGCATTCTCATCCTCGTAGATTTTCATCGGATAGCCTTGCTGCTCCAACATATTATCGTAATTGTAATTATGGTCGAAAGCGTAGATCTTCGTCTTAAGGCCAGTCTCTTTCAGTTTAGGGCCTAGAGCGTCACGCACGAAAGAGAGTTGCTCCTCCCATCCCATAAATAAGGAAGCGGAATTTCCTCGGTTCAAAGGTTCGTTTTGGGGAGTTATCGCCTCGATAGGAATCCCCTCGGCCTCCATCGCCTGTATCCATTTCACGAAATAGGTAGCGTAATCTTGATAATAGGCGGGATTCAGCTGTCCGCTAGTCCACGACTCGAACGGGCGCAAATCCTTTAAGTTATCCACCTTCATCCATCTTGGACAAGTCCAAGGCGATCCCAAGATTTTTATAGAAGGGCTGATCGCCAAGATCTCCTTCAAGATCGGTATCACATACTCCTTCTCCTCGCTCTGCAAGGCGAAATTCTCGACACCCTTCGTGTCACAACAAGTATACTCACTTAAAGAAAAGTCCGAGCAGCCAATCGAGATACGGATATAGCTATACCCCATCCCCTCCGTATCAGAGAAAGTCTCTTTCAGGAAAGCTGTCCGATCCTCGGGAGCCATCCGCATCAAGTTATAGCAGGTAGAGCCTGTCACGGCGGCGCCAAAGCCATCCATCGTCTGATAGCGCACCGAAGGGTCTATCGTTATCACGGAAGGCGAGGCGGCTTGTTTGTCCCCCAAGGCGATCTCACTTCTCACGAAATCTTTCGCACGATCGTTTGTCGTGACATACACCGTTACATTGTCCGAGGTCTTCGCTCCAGAACATGCGTTCAAGCAAATCAAGACCATTAATAAAGAAAAGAGAACCATACGTATTAAATTAAATAGTTTATCGAATTACCGGGTTTCTGAACCTTTCAAGATCGCATTCACGTGATTCTTTAAGATGTGGAAGGCAGGAGCGGCCATCGATCCATGATCATATCCGTCCAACTCATAGATATAAGTATTCTTATGTCCGGCCACTTTCATCATACGCCAAAAATAGGCGTTCTCCTCATAGCGGCCCAGCATCTCCATCTCCCGGTCGCCCGAGACGATAATCAATGGAGGAGCGTCAGGACGTACGTAAAACAAAGGGGCGAACTCGTCGATACTCGGTTGGGTATCTTTCATCCCCTTCGCCTGCCGATAAGCGAAATGGCTGATCGCATGACCGCTGAAAGGGATTAATGCGGCGATGGAATCAGCATCTATCCGGTACTTAGTCAACCACTTCTTATCCAGTCCGACCATATTTGTTAAATAACCTCCAGCGGAATGACCTGAGACAAAGATTTTACGCCTATCCCCACCATACTTCTCAATTTCGCTGAATGTCCAAGCGACAGCGGCGGCGGCATCATCGATACAATCGCTCAACGTGGCTTTGGGTAGCAGACGGTAATTTACGGCGATAACGGCTAATCCGCAGTTCTTCAATTCCTCCGGGATGAATTTGCTACCTCCCGACAAGCCGCCTCCGTGAAACCAAACTACCGTAGGGAAGTCTTTTGCGTTCTCGGGATAATAAAGATCCAATTTACAACGTTCCACCGCATATGGATTTTTCGATTGGGTATAAGAGATATCTCTGACTATTTTATAGTCTTGATCTTGCGCCGCAAGGATATTACAGATAAACAGACTAAATAGAAATAAATAGATTTTCTTCATGATATTAGATAATAGATTTAATACATCAAATTTAATATAAAAAAAGGAGTCACCCCTTACGGACTGACTCCTCTCCATCGGCTATCGCCTTCTTCAAGACGGCGGCTACCTACTCTTCCACTGTTACGCAGTACCATCGGCGTGACGAGG